>OGQW01001342.1_pt1 | contig 15271 bp, 16 predicted proteins | sample 1553301 | NCBI WGS metagenome assembly OGQW01 (sample SAMEA2579974, study PRJEB22360) | human gut metagenome
GCTGTTAAAACAACACCACGCATGCAGTTATCGGCACAGACATAAATCTGATGAGCATCCGGCACCTGCATGCCGGTGTGAACGATATTCCATGTTCCATGTACCGGCGAATTAAATTCCAGTTCCGATGCAAATGGCACCGGAAATTCCGCATCTTTGATGGCCGTCGCCGCTCCTTTTGGATCGACTGTTCCACCCAGTCTTTTCAACATAAAACGGCCTCCTTCTATCCTCTAGCTTCACACACAGCCAGTATCTGCTCCGCCAGTTTCCTGTACTCATCTGCCATTTCACTGTCAGGAAAAGCCTCCAGAAGGATCTGCTGCTTCTCCTCTGCCAAAAGTACCTGCTCACTGCGGGATAAAGTTCCCACTACAGATGTCTTAAAATCATCTGCCAGTTCCGCCACTTTTTCGTCTTCACGCTTAACGTTTCTGCGATTCAGGATCAAACCCCCCAGAGATGCATAGCCTCTGTTTCTGAAATTTTCCACCGCCATGGCAATATTCGCCCCTGCATGGATGGCCATGTTTTCTCCGGAGGTGATGATAAATACTTTATCTGCATACCCTTTTCGCATGGGCATGGAAAAACCGCCGCAGACAACATCTCCCAGTACATCGTAGAGAACAATGTCCGGTTTATAGGTCTCATAGGCTCCGGTTTCTTTCAGTTTTTCCAGCGCAGTGATAATACCTCTTCCCGCACATCCAAGTCCAGGTGTAGGGCCGCCGGCTTCTACACAGACTACACCCCCGTATCCGATCTGCACCATATCTGCAAGTTTCAGGTCCTGGCGCTTTTCGTTGTAAAGATCCAGCACTGTGGGGACTTTTTTCCCATGCCGGAGAAGAATGGTGGAATCTGCCTTGGGATCACAGCCGATCTGCATCACTTTCATTCCTTTTTCCGCAAGGGCGGCTGCCACATTGGAAACTGTGGTGGATTTTCCGATGCCGCCCTTTCCGTATACCGCAACTCTTATCATTTCCTGTCCTCCGCTTTTGTGATCACATTGGAATATGCCGTTTTTGCGGAAACTCCCCTGAGACGGCCAATCTTTCCGGATAAAGAGCTGATCACATCCTGTGGCGCATCAATGGCAATGCTGATGATGTTGATACCTTTTTCCCGGTAGGGGATTCCCATTCTCCCGATAATATATTTTCCCGCTTCGTGAAGAAAACGGTTGATGTCATCGATCACCTCATTGTTTTCCACAATGATCGAGATCAGTGCCACTCTTGTATCCATAACGTCAGACTCTCCTTTCCGGTATGATTCATTGCTGTCAGCAGATTCTCGGCAAAAGTTCCCCGCCTGGCTGCGGAAGTAATGCCTGAGTTCCAATTTCCGTAGTCATGACAACTTTTCCTGGCTGGTCTTCGGTCACTTCGCCGATAATGGCAGCGTCTTTGGAGTACGGACATTTACGCAGTGCTTCCACGATCTTTTCCGCCTCTTCCTTCGGTGCCATGATGACCATACGGCCCTCACATGCCAGATAAAGCGGCTCCAGTCCAAGCATGCCGCAGACACCTTTTACTTCCGGCGCTACCGGAACAGATGGTGCATCCAGACGGATTCCCACGTTACTCTGGCCTGCAATCTCATAGAGAACCGTTCCAACGCCGCCTCTTGTTGCATCACGGATCACATGAATGTTATGAGTTGCATCCATCACTTCTTTTACAGTTCCCCAAAGCGGTGCACAGTCACTTGTCACATCCGCGTCGATGCCAAAATCCTCTCTTGCCAGAAGAATGGTGCATCCATGTCTTCCCACATCACCGGTCACAATGATGGCATCTCCCGGTTTTGCCAGCTCACCGCCTACCTTCACGCCATCCTGGATCTCACCCATTCCGGTTGTTGTGATAAACACACCGTCAACCTGTCCTTTTCCTGCCACCTTGGTATCTCCGGAAACAATACGCACGCCGGCTTCTTTCGCTGTTTTTTTCATGGCTGCGGCAATTTCTTCCAGCTTCTCCATGGGAAAACCTTCCTCGATCACAAAAGCACAGGTGAGATACATCGGTTTCGCTCCCATGCAGGCAAGGTCATTAACTGTTCCACAGATGGAAAGCTTGCCGATATTTCCTCCCGGGAAAAATGCCGGAGAAACAATAAATCCATCGGTGGATACGGCCATTTTTCCTGCCGGCGGGGACTGCACTGACGCATCATCGGCTGTAAGATCCGGGTTTGCAAAATGTGCTTTAAATACTTCATCGATCAGTTCTGAGGTCTGACGGCCTCCGGCACCGTGTGCCATGGTTACTGTTTTATTATCCATAATTTTCATCTTCTTTCTACGATCGTTCAAACGGATATCAGATCTGTATCATATAGTCCGATCTTCCAGATGTGATCCTTCGTTTGTATGACATGTATTCCTGTATTATAGTCCATTAAACCGGACAGTTGATCAATCAGTTCCCATACATAAAATATGCGGAACAGGCTCCTTCATTGGATACCATACAGGCTCCTACCGGATGCTGCGGGGTACAGACTTTTCCAAATACCCTGCAGTCCGACGGTTTGCATTTTCCCTGAAGCACATCGCCACAGCGACAAGCCGGATTTGGTTTGCCTTTGATCGGCGGCACCGCATATTTTTTTCTGGCATCAAAAGCTTCCCATTCTTTCCGGAGCACCAGTCCGGATCCCGGGATCACACCCAGTCCACGCCATTCGGAATCGCAGGGTTCCATCAGTTCCTCGATCAGTGTCTGTGCCTCCGGGCTTCCTTCGCTTTTTACCACGCGCGGATAACAGTTTACAAAGAAAGGTTTTCCCTCCTGGAAACGGACCAGTGCAACTGCCAGCGCCGTAAGTAGCTCCTTCGCTGTAAATCCTGCCACTACACCACTGACGCCTTGCTCTGCCAGACGTTCGCAGAGTGCAGTCCCTGTAATGGCGTTGACATGTCCCGGGTAAAGGAACACATCCGCACTGCCTTTTAATGCCTGATAAGCCTGTGGCATGGTCTTGTTTGCCACAAGGAGAGAGTAGTTGGAAAGGCCATCTTCTCTGGCTTTTTTCACAGAAAGACAGCCTGCAGGTGTCGTCGTCTCAAAACCAACAGAAAGAAATACCACCTGCTCCTTTGGATGTTCTTTCGCATATTTTTCCGCATCTGCCGGTGAATAGACGATACGTATCCTGGCTCCTTCTGCCCTGGCATCTGCAAGGCTTTTCTTTGTCCCCGGTACACGGACAAGGTCACCGAAGGTACAGATGGTCGCCTGTTTTTCCAGAGCCAGATAAACCGCCTCATCAATAAACCCTACCGGTGTTACACAGACCGGACAGCCCGGGCCTGAGATCAGCTCCACCTGCGGTGGCAGAAGCTTCCGGATCCCCAGGCGGAAGATCTCGTGGGTATGGGTTCCGCAGACTTCCATGATCCGCACCGGCGGCCCCTGATATCCTTCTATGATCTCTCTTGCTGTTTTTTTCTTCTCTTCCATCACAGCAGTTCCTCCATCAGCTGGTCTGTCTCTTCCTCGTCATCATCGGTGATCTTTGCAATGGCAACACCAGCATGCACCATCACATAATCTCCCGGCTCCAGGTCTCCCAGAAGCTGTGCGGAAACTTCTCTCTTTGCGCCGCCAGCATCTACCACTGCGGTTCCGTCACTGATCTTTACTACTTTTGCTGATAATCCTACACACATATCTATGCCTCCATCCCGCATTTCTGCTGTATACTCCATACATCGTAAAATATTTCATCAGGCGGATATCTGCGATCCGCATCTGCATGATCTATCACCTTTATACTTGTCTGTGCCGCTGCACATAAGCCATTCCATATGCTGCCTGACCCAGCGCGATCCCTCCGTCATTTGGCGGGATCAGACTATGTTTCAGAACTTCAAAGCCTTTTTCTGCAAGCCCGTCATCTACCAGTTCCAGAAGAAGCCGGTTCTGGAATACACCGCCGCTTAATGCCACTTTCCGGATACCAGTTTCCTGCTCTGTTTCCTCACAGGCTGCAAGGATCTCATCCGCCAGCGCCCGGTGGAATTCGTAAGCCAGTTTCCCGGAATCTTCTCCTTCCAGCTTTTCCCGGACCAGATGTGCAACGATGTCACCTGTATTTAAAATAATCTTCCTGTTCCCGGTTTCCGGCTTTTCATCTGCACCGGTTGTTTCTACATTTCTTTTTATATCTGTTCTTTCTCCAGAAACAGTATCCACATTTTTCTTCTGTATCTCCTGCGCTCTCCACGCTTCCGCAGCAAACTCCAGCGCCGTGGAAGCTTCCCCTTCAAAAGTAGACGCCCTTCGGATTCCCAGGATCGCACTGACTCCGTCAAAAAGCCGTCCAGCACTGGTGGAAGTCACTGCATTGAGCTTTCTCTGAGCCATGGTCACCAGCACTTTTGCTTCCTGCTCTGTGCAAAGTCCCAGTTTTTGGACAGTATCAAGAGTTTTCTCCAAATCTCCTGTATTCTGCCAGATCAGGGAAACGGCGATCCGCCAGCCTTCTTTTGCGGAAACATCTCCTCCCACCTGTACAAAAGGTTGGATACTTCCAAGCCTTGTAAATCCCTGATGATCTGCGATCAGGATCTCACCGCCCCAGATCGTCCCGTCTGTTCCATATCCTGTTCCGTCAAAGGAAACACCGATCACTTTTTCCTCGCAGTCATTTTCTGCCATGCAGGATAAAATATGTGCGTAATGATGCTGCACTTTCAGAACGGGAAGCCCCAGTTCCTGGGCCACCACTGTGGAATTATATTTTGGATGAAGGTCACAGACCACCACTTCCGGCTGTACTTCCAGAAGTGTTTCCAGCCGCCCTATAGTTTCTTTGAGGGCTTTTACCGTTCGAAGATCCTCCAGATCACCCACATAAGGAGACGGATAAAAACGGTTATCCACACCAATGCAGAATGTATTCTTAAGCTCTCCACCTGCCGCGATCACCTGTCCCTTCCAGGGTGTGGAAACCATAAACGGAAGAGGTGCATATCCACGGGAGCGCCGGATCATATATGGCTCTCCCTTATAAAAATCCATCACCGAATCATCGGCCCGGATGCGGATCTTCCTGTCATGGGAAAGGATGCAGTCACATAAATAAGAAAGTTCTTCCACAGCCTCATGATCGTCTCTGCAGATCGGCGCCCCGGATGTGTTTCCGCTGGTCATCACCAGAAGCTTCGGCATCTCAATTCCATCGTCATAATGAAAAAGAAGAAGCTGCACCGGTGCGTAGGGAAGCATCACACCGACTTTTGGATTCCCGGGAGCGATGCTCTCACAGAGTTTTCCCTCAGTTTCCTGTTTATTTGGCTGATTTATCAGCTTATCCAGCAAAAGGATCGGCTTCTGATGCCCGGTAAGGATCTTCTCCTGCTCCTCACTGACCTGACAGACTTCTTTCACAGTTTCCAGATCCTGTGCCATCACCGCAAAAGGCTTCACCGGACGCCGTTTCAGTTTCCGGAGCCGCTGTACGGCCTCCTCACTGGTGGCATTACAACAGAGATGAAAACCACCGATTCCCTTGATGGCCACTATCCCGCCGGAAGCAATGGTCTTCCTCGTATAAGTGATCGCCTCCCGGCCACGTTCCTCTCTTCCAATGAGATAAACCTCCGGCCCGCAGTCATTGCAGCACACCGGCTGGGCGTCATAACGTCTGGTGTCCGGATTATGGTACTCATCCGCACAGGACGGACACATGGGAAATTCTTTCATGCTGGTACGCTCCCGGTCATAGGGAAGGGAATCGAGGATCGTCAGCCTCGGGCCACAACAGGTACAGTTGATAAACGGATGCAGATACCGCCTGTTTTTCGGATCAAACATCTCTTCCTTACATTCGTCGCAGATGGCAATATCCGGAGAAACAAAGATCTCTCCCTTTGTCTTCTCGCTTTCAATGATATCAAACTGCGTAAATTCCTCCGGCTCCTCCACCGGTTCCACCAGAAGCTTCAGGATGGCCGCACGCTTCGGCGGCCTGTTCTCGATATCTCCGATAAAACCGTCCACATCCTGCTGCCTGCCCTGGGCAAAAATCTCCACATAGGGTCCTTTATTGGACACACTGCCACGGATTCCCCTTGCCATGGCATGACGGCTGACCGTAGGGCGGAACCCCACCCCCTGGACGATTCCGTAAACACGGATCATTTTTGTAATTTCGCACTCCATATGTTCTCCATTCCCTGTAACCAGCTCCCCTAATCCGGTTACAGTATGTATGTAACTTTATGCCCTGCTCTTAAGTCTACCTGCACTTTCCGGATACCGCAAAATGCACCGCATCCACAAACACACCGGAAAACGTCTTTGCCATCCGCTTCATACAGGGATCTGCAAAGATCACATCATATCTGCCTTTTTCCACCAGATCCATGTAATCTTCCTCATCTTTCAATGGCACATCCCCCTCTTCCAGGAGATCTTTTTCCATGGAAAACCAGCTTGCCACTGTGATCTCTCCATCTGCGCCACGTTTCTGAAGTTCCTCTCTTATGGAACCTGCCATTACCTGCTGCTGCACAATGAGAATTTTTTTCCCCGCATACTCCATATCCGGCACCAGTTCCTCCACCAGCGGATATCCCACCTCATAAGGCGTTCCGAAAGTTTTCTCAAGATATCTGGCACATTCCAGTGCCGCTGGAGAAACCACGATATTTTTTTCCACAGAGGAGGCTTTTTTTACTTCATCAAGCCCATCTCCCATTCCGTAGCAGACTGCCTGGTGCCCCTGAGACTTAAATTTTTCCCGGAGCTTATCTGCCGCCTTCAGGTCACTGACATCCTGTGGCGTCATTCCAAGGATACCGACTTTTTCTTTGCATACCTCATATTTTTCCTTTGCAAATGCAGTAAATAATGCAAGATACGCTTTTTCTTCCCCTTTATCGTAAAGTTCCATTCCGTCGGTATCAATGGCAAGAATCGGAAGGTCGGTCTTTTTTTCACACATTCTTTTCAGTGCCTGGTAATCCGTTCCGATCACAGCCGGAACCGGAGTGCCGACAATCGCCGCAAAATTCGCATCAATCTTATCAGCTGCATCGACCAGCTTTGCGACCAGACGGTCATCTCTTCCAAGGATTGCATCCATATCACGAAGTCCTGCGCTGAAAATCGCACTACGACTCTCAAACCATCTTGGCTCATCAAATCCGCATATGTTTCCCGCACAGCCGCCGGCATCTAAAATAATAATCAGTCCGTGAAATTCACATAATACCGCTGCCGCGCCCGACTGGTCCGGAGCAAATGGGGAGAGATATTTTCTAAGTCCCTTCATTTAATTTGTCCCCCTTTCCAGTGTTTTCTCTTCTTTTATATTTTTTGTACTATTTTTCAAATTTTTTGCTTCACTTTTCGCATTTTTCTCATCCAGTACCCGTTCACACTCCTCAAAGAAATGCTTCACTCCACGATACCCAAATGGCTGTATATCATCACTCCACTCAAGCTGTGCTGCTTCTGGATGATAGTAAACAGCATCCTTTCCGATAACGATATCCACTGGATTCTCGCCCGGCTCATAGTAAATCATCGTTGGCTCCAGATTCGAATAAATCTTTGTTTCTGGACTTAACTTCGCCATCTTTTCAATATAAACAAAATCCTCTTTCGACAGATTTCCAAATACTTCTGCTACCGCAAACTCATATCGAATCAGCGCAAATGCAAGTTCAAATGCATTGGCGTTACAGCCTTCTCCAATTGCAAATACTGCATGTGGATACTTTTTCTTAAAAGCTTCTTTTGCTGCAAGTGCTTCCTCAAAATAAGCATCATCATCAAATTTACTTCCTAATGCCGCTGCAAATAATGTATATTGATTCTTTATTTTATCAAGCTGATATAGCCTTGTAAGTTCTATGTACGGAATTCCCAGTCGTTTTTGCATATCGGCCGCCGCAAAACGTGCTTCCGCATCTAATACCAGATTAAAATTCGCCTCTGCCATATCAAGATACTCATCATAGTTTTTACATCGGGAAATCTCACGAATCTTTTTTATCCCAAGCTGTCTTAACAGATCATAAAGTTCACTGTCATCTTCTAACGGAGCAAAATGTCCAAGAAGATTCACGGAAGTACTCTTCTTTTTCTTTGGCTCTAACAGAGAATAAATCGACTGTCTGACATGAACCATCGGCGGCTTTCTTCCCTCTCTTGTCAACGCATACATATAGCAAGGAAGAACCGGGATTCCAACCGCTTTTTGTGCTCTCTTACAAATACGCTCCATATCGGTTCCAAGCAAAGCATCTACACAAGTAAGACAAATCATAACAACCGATGGCTTTGTCTCCAGACAATCATAAATCTCTTCTACCGCCTGTGGAACCTTCTTCAAATGTCTTCCCGTTACAATATCCGTTTCATCCATCATCAGATAGAAAAATCGCTCACTGTATCCGCCAAGCTCACTTAAGATCGTTGTATTCCTTCCACAACAGCCCGGTGCTAAAAGAAGCATAACCGAACCCGGAATCGCAAGGCCTGCTCTCTTTACACCAAACCCCTGCGCTCCCGGCGAGTTATACGCAAGTGTAGCCGGTGAACTATAGATAAGGTGCTTTGAGGAAATCAATTCTTCGGGAATATTATCTCGGCCTGCTTCGGCAAGTTCTTTTGTGGTAATAAAATACGCTTCTTCTGCTTTCTTTTTCTCTGTCTCTTTTGCCATGATTTCTACCATACATCTTCCTCCGCTGTATCCTGTGCATTTTCCAGAAGTTCTTTTGCAAGATTTAAAAATGCCTGTGCCGCCGGAGATTCTGGTTCACCTTCGACAACAGTCATTCCCCTATCTTCACATCTGGTAATCTCGTCACTTCTTGGCACTTCACCAACAATCGGAAGCCCTACGGAATCCGCAAACTCAGTAACCTTCTCTGTCTCGTTTTCCACATTTCTGTGATTTAACACAATACCATACACCTTCGCATAGCTTCTGTCCTCAAAGTTCTTCACCGCATTATTAATATTATTGGCAGCATAAAGAGCCATCTTCTCACCAGAAGTCACAATCAACACTTTACTCGCATACCCCTCACGAATTGGTGCCGCAAATCCACCACAGACAACATCACCAAGAACATCGTATAACACAACATCAGGCTGGTGTATCTCAAATAATTCCAAATCTTCTAACAAGCTAAATGTCGCAATAATTCCACGACCAGCACAGCCAAGTCCCGGTGTCGGACCACCTGTTTCAATACAGAGAACTCCACCGTAACCTACCTTTGAAATATCCTCAATTGTCTCTGGGTCTTCATCATATTCACGCATATAGTTCATTACCGGAATCGGTGTCGTACCCCCAAGCAGATTAATCGTAGAATCTGCCTTCGGGTCACAGCCAATCTGAATAACCTTCTTTCCCATACTGGCAAATGCCGCTGCCAAATTACTGGTCACCGTGGACTTTCCAATCCCGCCCTTGCCATAAACCGCAATCTTTAACATAAAAAAACTCCTCTATTCTACCCCTGACCGACAGACTGACCGTAAGGTAGAACAGAAGAGTTTTGCACTTTTCGTACTTTATTCTTACTATTCTTTTCTTTGTTTAAAACAAATCGTATCTATTTAGAATCTATACAATTATAGAAAATCAAGCGTATTTGTAATCTTAATATAATTGAATTAAAAATATCTCCATTTCTATACAACTTATATACAGATTTACTACTCGATTTTCAATTGCAAATTCTAAATAATTTCAAACTATTCCAGCGCGGAAAACCTTACTGTCAGAGTCGATATTTATCTTTCTATTATTATAACTATCCAGACTCACAAAATCAAATATCAGTTACTATATACTTACATAACTTTGATTTACATAATCTTAGATAATTATTCTTTTATTGTTGTGTTATTTTTTAATCATAGTGTGATTATAACATCTGAGAAATGAAAGGCAAGTACATTTTCCAGTACAGTACTTATAGTGACATACTTCTTCTGCACATCTCTGCAATCCTGCCAGAGGCTATATCACTGTCAAACGTACATCCCATTCCTCTTAAAAATTATTTTAAAAGAAGATAGCTTGGCATACCATTCTCATAAATACTACTTACTTCGCCCTGCACCAATGGGGTTAAGTAAGTAATTAACTCTTCCTTCACTCCATTACCAGCCTCATTAATCCACTCTACAGGAATCTTCTTCTCTTTATTCGCAACCTCACGAATATCAACGCCACTGTACTCTACCGTATATGGAGCATCAGACACTCTTGTAAGAGAAGACATTAATCCACTCTCTCCTGCTACTGCAAGCTTAACTGCATTCGCGCCAAGATTACCGGACTCCTCAATATCCGTCTTACTTAAAATATGCCCTGCACAGCGCTGTAACAGATTCAATTCTATCGAACGAACCTTACAGCCAATCTTTGCCCGAACCGCTTCCTCTAAAATCTTTCCAGTACCAGATAACTTCGTATGTCCAAATACATCTAACTCTCTAGATTCTTCCTGTTCACATAAGAATCGTCCCTCTGTATCATGTACACCTTCACTAACCGCAACAAGCACAGCATTCGTTGAGGCCAGCTTTTCCTTCACATCATCAATAAAACGATCCAATGAAAATGGTTTTTCTTCTAAATAAACAAGATATGGCACATTACCATTCTTACCTTCCGCTAATGCAGCAGCCGCAGTAAGCCATCCGGCATGACGTCCCATCATCTCAACAATAATTACATTCTTCGGCTCATATACGGTAATCTCCTGTTCAAGCTCACAGAAAACTGTAGAAATATACTTAGCTGCTGAACCAAATCCCGGACAATGGTCTATTCCGCAAAGGTCATTATCAATCGTCTTTGGTCCACCAATAACCTTAATATCCTCTACACCTTTCTCCTTACAGTATGCAGAAAGCTTCGCTACCGTATCCATAGAATCATTCCCACCGATATAAACAAAATATCCAATATTCATCTTATGAAGAATATCAACAATCTCCTGATACTGACTGTCATCTTCCTTGATATCATTAAGCTTAAAACGACAAGAACCAAGCGCTGCCGCCGGAGTTCTCTTTAACTTCTCCAGCTTTTCCTCTGTGTCAACCTTCTCTGTAAGATTCACAAATTTCTGTTCTAACACTCCCTGAATTCCATAACAAGCCCCATATACCTGATCAATCTGTTCTTCCTTTATCGCCTGCTTAATAACACCTGCTAATGTTGCATTAATCGCTGCTGTTGGTCCTCCAGACTGTGCTACTAACAAATTCTTCTTCATCTTTCTAAAATCCTCCTGTAAATCTCTGAAAAGGTTCTGGTTTTCCTTCATTCGATGCAATCACCTTCTGCATCCATACAATATCCCACCACTTGCCAAGCTTGTAGCCACATTGTTCAAAATGTGCCTTCTTCTCATATCCACGCGCCGCATGAAACGCTTCACTCTCTGCATTCGGATGAGTAATGCAGGCAAATAAATTCACGATATTCTGCTTCTTCAACAACTCTTCCATCTTCTCATAAAGAGCCGTTCCCACACCTTTTCCGTGAATTCCTCTCTGCACATAAACAGACATTTCCGCTGACCAATCATACGCCCTGCGGTCATAAAAAATCCCCGCATACGCATAAGCAATAACCTCTCCCTCCTCCTCAGCAACAAGGTAAGGATACCTCTCCAATGTCTTCGTGATTCGTTCCTGAAACTCCTTCACCGAAGGAACTTCCAGTTCAAAAGTTATCGCCGTATTGTCCACATAATACCGGTAAATGTTCTGGATAGCAAAAGCATCCTCCGGCGTAGCGATTCGTATATTCATTTCAAGCCTCCAAAAATTTTGTCGATGTGGTTATTATACAATAAGAGGAAGAGGGGGACAAGACGGTAATTATAGAAATAATGTAACAATGCGGGAATGTCTGATTAACATAAACCTTTCACATATTTCGGTAATATAATAATATTTCCTCTTCTACATTGCAATTTCGTACTGCTCTTTAAGTTCATTTAACATATTATAGGTAATACAACGCTCTTTTTGTAATCTTCCTACAACAATTCCAGGTGCAATACCTATTTTATTTGCAAAATCACACACACTTATTGAACTATAGTCCTGCGTCTTCTTAAATTGCTCAAACTCTTCCTTTGGAATCAACTCATCTTTCGCCCATAAATCCGCCTCATTTTCATCCTGTTCTGTAATTTCATCAGTCTTTCCAATATGTCCCAGAACAATGTGCCCAAGTTCATGAAATAAACTAAACCAAAATCTATCGGCATCTTTTCCTCTTGCCGTAAGACCAATCACAATTTTCTTGCCATCTATAAACGATGCCCCCTGTAAAAAAGAGCCTTGTAAATGTGGCAAAAAAACAAGTGCAATACCACACTGTGCCAATTTATCTTTTAGCTCCGCACTAAATTCCGCTGGTGTCTCTAATGTCATACTTCGAATTTCCGGTAAAACACGAACCAATTTATCAATATTAATGTGTGTTGTATCAGTCTGCCTTGCTACCCTTTTAGCCTCCTGCGCCCACGCGATCAATGCAAAATCACCTTTCTCAGTAATCGCCAATCTTCTACACGCAATTTTTGTAATTTGTCTATTCTCCAATAAAGAAAGTTCAACCACCTCAAAATACTTTCTAAGATTAATCACCCTTTCTTTCATAAGTCTTGTTTCCGGAACCCATCCAAACTTAGACATTTGATTATAAGGTAATTGCTTGGCTAAAACTTCATCTTTATCCATTGTATTTTCCGCTTCAACTTTAATTAATTTCTCTCTATAGATTGCTTCAAGATTATTCCAAAACTTTGCCGGTACTCCCAGTACCATCTCTAATCTTACTGCCACCTCCGAAGTCAACTGAACATCTCCATTAATCAATCTGCTAATATGCTTTTCTGACATATCCATTCTAGCAGAAAACTCTTTCTGACTCATCCCTCTGTCATTAAGCTGCTCCTTAATTGTCGCTCCAGGTGGTGTTGCAATAAAACTGCGACTTCTCACCATAGTGCTACCTCCCATTCATTGTTCTCATTAATGATAATCTACTATCTAAAGTATATGAGCAATCTCAATTTCATTTCCGTGTTTTGTAAAAACCAATCTATATGGATGCTCCAAATCTACTGCGTATTGCCCTTTACGATTTCCTTTTAATGCATGGCAACGACCGATACGAAACTGAATCATCTCCTCTACAGTATCCACTGCTCTAATCTCATCTATACGCATATGAATCTTTGCTGACATTTGGCTTCCATATTCTCGATCGGCAACTTTGGCATTAGTACAAATTCTTTCTATTTTCCGATTTTTGTACGTTATGTCCAACACATCACCTCTCTATAAATTTACCTATAAGGTAAATTCACTATAGCATGTTTTAGTGTAATGGTCAATGTTTTAATTTACCTATAAGGTAAATGGTATATCAATTTAAAGAGACGAAAAAAAAGAGACCAACGATATGTAACCTCAACATTTGAAGCTCATATCTTAGCCTCTTTTTCTTTTCTATGCATGACACTATTATATTGTGTTATTTTCTTTACATGACAGAATATCTTTCTAGAGCGTGTTTGAAAAATGCTTTCTGCAAGATGTGCGGCGCAATTTGCGAGAGATTTCGCCTGAATTACGAACAAGCCTTCTCCTCTGTAAAATTTTCATTCGCCATATTCTTGGCACAGACATCGATTAATTCATTCATATTGTTGTAAGTATAAACTCCATCATCATAACACCATTTACAATACTTCTCATTTAATGTTCCATCACTATCCCGCCCAATAATCAAGTCATCCTCCATCGGCATTCCGCAGCACTGACAAATGAGCTATCTTGGTTCCCCCAAAAGTTTGTTAATCGACACATTAAATTCTTTAGATAACAGTTTTAATGTCTCCATATTGGGAATCGTTTCTCCGTTTTCCCAACGAGATACCGCCTGTCTTGTGACCATGACCTTGGTGTCTAATTCGTCTTGGGATAAACCTCTTTTTTTGTGGAGTTCTAAAATAATGTCTTTTGTTTCCATCTCGTGCACCTCCCTTGGGGATATGATAGCAGAAATGGAGATGGCGGGAAAGCAACTTAGAGTTTCCTTAGTAATTAAAAATCATCTATACCTTTATTTCCTATAATTCAGACATTCATTTGGACATTTATATCTACCTCTACTATAAATAATTTAATAATAACATCTACACTCTCTTTTCCATTTACTTTACAACAAAATCTTTTTTATTAATCCTCTATCTGCTGGCAACCATTCTACACTCAGCATCTCTTTCTCATTAAGGTTTAACCATTTTGCTGCTTCATGTTCTTTTAATTCTATCTTATCTTGCTTTAATTCACACCAAAAACACTGCATTGATAAATGAAAAGTAGGATAATCATATTCAACTATATCTATAAGTTTACCTACTTCTATTTCTGCATCTAATTCTTCCTTAATCTCTCTTTTTAACGCTTCCTGCGGTGTTTCTCCCTGCTCAATTTTTCCTCCAGGAAATTCCCATCCATCTTTAAATTCTCCGTAACCTCTCTGTGTTACAAAAACTTTGTTCTGCTTTTTAATTACTGCCGCTACTACTTTTATTGTTTTCATTTTTTCTCCATTCCATGTATTTCTATTGAATATCTCGTTTGCTTATTCATTAATTATATATTCGTAAATATCTTCCCTAACAGGTGTATTCAATATCCACTCAATTTCTACTGCTGTTTTGTCTGTATTCTGCATGATAAACTCCCTTGCCTGCCCTGTCGCTGTCATTCTTCCAAGATAATAAAATTCTTTTGATATTTTATCATCTTTATTTTTTCTTACAAACAACTGCACATCTATTCCTCGTTCTGTTGCTTTAAGAAAATTCTGCACATCTTCTGATTCTAAACTTCTTCCACTTTTAGAGATTGCGATTAAATGATTTGAACTAATAAAATGATCCTCATATTTTGTTGTATCACTAATGTTCTCCTGCTTATCATAATTAATAAATACAGGAAATGTTTTCGTTTTCTTATTATATTTATAACCACCAATATTCAATGGTACTTCGTTTCTTTCCCATTTAAGCAAACGACAAACATCCTCATATGTATATTTCTCATATAAAACTAACTCTGTATCTTGATAATGCCCACTGTAATTTTTTTGATATCTCGCAATTCCAAAATTTACCACTTCTTTTAATACTTGATAAAAATCTGGATTCTGAAGCATCGCCTCAAATGACTTGGATATT
>OGQW01001355.1_pt1 | contig 15160 bp, 9 predicted proteins | sample 1553301 | NCBI WGS metagenome assembly OGQW01 (sample SAMEA2579974, study PRJEB22360) | human gut metagenome
GCTAACGGATAGACCACCCGATGGGTTCTTTCAAAAGCCAATTGGCTTATATATCAAGAGAATTGCCGCCATACTACTTTTGCCGTTGCTTGGTGCTTTCGGTACCTATTATTATCTGACAAAAGTAAATCCGGTTGTGGAAGAAGCTCAATTGAAAGAATGTTTCGTCGCAAATGGAGAACAGAAACAAGTAAAACTGCCCGATGGGACGAAAGTTTGGTTGAACTCCGGTTCTTTACTGGTCTATGACAAACATTTCAGGGGAAAAAGACGTCTCCTGTTCCTCAACGGGGAAGCCCGCTTCCAAGTCGCCAAAGATCCGACAAAACCCTTTTTGGTCAAAACCGCCCATATGACGGTCAAAGCACTCGGCACCGTATTCAATCTAAACGCTTATTCAGACCAGGATGTTACGATTGCCACGTTGGAAGAAGGGAAAATCCAAGTCTATCCCTGTTTGAAGCAAGACACAAGCCTGATTTTATCGCCAGACGAACAAATCATCTACAATCACCGCCTGGAAACACTGGCACTCAATACTGTCGACGCCGGACGCGTGATGCAATGGACCGACGGGTATCTGATATTCCAGACGGCCTCGTTCGACCAGATCGTAAAGACCATCGAACGTAAATTCGATGTAACGATCAATTACGAGACGGAACGGTTCGCCGGCAGAAGCTTTACAATGAAGTTTAATCCTGACGAGGGCCTGAAACAAGTACTGGAAGTCATGAAAGAGATGATAAAAGGACTGAACTACAAAATAAAAGAGGACAAAGTGTACATAAACTAAAAAAGAGGAGATACTAATATGAAAAAAAGAACCGGGAAGATGACGCCAATCAGATCTCCCCGGCTTGAAATCGAGCAACACCATTCATTCTAACTAATTATCCGGCAGGATAAAAATCATGCATAGTATTTACTTAAATATCTAATTTTACAAAAATATGGAATTAAACCTGAAAACACAACAGAATAAGCTAATTAGTTTATTCCGCGTTTCGTTAATGTTTTTTCTTTTCTTTTTTGTGCAACAGACAGTTGCCAGTAGCCAGTCGATCACACTGCCATCCCACAACATCACAATCAAAGATGCTTTCTCCGAAATAGAGAAACAAACAGGTATGTCGGTCGACTATGATGAGTCGGTCATTAATCTGAATAAACAGGTCAATGCCTCTGTTAACAATAAATCTTTGAATGAAACACTCGCACTGATCCTGAAAGAGAGCGGATGCACATTCGTCATCCGGAACAATCACATCATCATCTCTGCCCAAACGGTTCAACAGCAACAGAAGCAAGTGACGATTTCCGGTACGGTAAGTGACAATTTAGGCCCTATTGCCGGTGCTAATGTGGTAGAAAAAGGCACAACCAACGGGATCATCACAGATATGGACGGCAATTATACCCTCTCGGTTCCCCAGGGAGCGGTGATCCAGTTTTCCTATATCGGATACGTGACCAAAGAGATTACAGTCGATAGCCAGAAGAACATCAACGTGCAGTTGGCGGAAGACGCACAGAAGCTGGACGAAGTCGTCGTCGTCGGTTATGGGACGGCCAAGAAAAGCGACCTAGCCGGGTCTGTTGTCCGTGCCGATCTGGGAACTTTGCAGGAATCACCGAATATCAGCTTGGGTTCGGCATTACAGGGGACGGTTCCCGGACTGAACGTAAGCTCGGTATCTGAAGCCGGTAAAGATCCGGATATGTCTATCCGCGGCCGTACGTCCATCAGTGGCGGTAACAGTCCGTTGATCGTTCTGGACGGCATCATTTTCCGTGGGAACATGGTCGATATCAATATGAACGATGTCGAATCCATCGATATCCTGAAAGATGCAAGCGCCGCCGCCATCTATGGATCGGAAGCCAGCAACGGTGTGATCCTGATCACTTCCAAAACGGGTAAGGTGATGAGTAAACCGACAATCGAATACAGCGGTTCGTTCTCTTACCAGCAACCGACCAACAAAGACATGTATCCCGAAGGACGCGACGGGTTCCTTCGCAAGATCGCAGACCGCTTCCTCGAAGAAAGCCGTATTGGAGACGATATGCTCCAACCGAATCCGAATTGGGATCCGACTTCGCATTTGATGGACCGCAACGCACTGGACGGATATGAAAACGGGACGGAAACCGACTGGTGGAATATGCTGACAAACAAAACCCCTTATATCCAAAATCACAATCTGAGTGTAAGAGGGAAAAACGAATTGAGCAGCTACTTCTTCTCTATGGGTTATACAGATCAGAAGAACCTGGTAATCAACGATACATATAAACGCTACAACATCCGTATCAACATGGATACCAAAATCACGAGCTTCCTGAAAGTAGGTGTACAATCATTCTTCACTGTCAGCGATTATTCAGGTGAATCACCCGATCTGTCTACTGTTGTAGGACTTCCTCCTATTGTTGCGGCAACCGATGAAAACGGCGACTATATTCGCGAACCGTATAAAAACTCCCTGAATCCGTTACTGACTATCCAACAGGATGACACCAACAAGCGTTACAATCTGTTCGGAAACTTCTATGCAGACATTGATTTCCCATTTCTGAAAGGATTGAATTACCGTATGAACTTCTCGCAGAACCTGATCGAAAACAAGATTTACAACTTCAACAAATGGGGAGCGAACTTTACAGGTTCCGGTTCAAAAGAGAACAACAGCGAGTATAACTGGACAGTCGACAACATCCTGTCGTATAAAAACAAGTTCGGAAAGCATGCAATCAATGCCACTTTCGTATATGGAGTGGAAAAAAGACAGTACGAGATGACAAAGGCAGGAGCAACCAACTTCTCTAATGATATTCTGGGCTACAACAAACTGGACGCAGGGCAGGCAGACTTGCAAACAGCTAAATCAGGCGCATGGACAGAATCCAGCCTGTACACCATGCTGCGTGCCATCTATACGTTCAACGACAAATATATCGTCACCGGAACAGTCCGCCGCGATGGGTTCTCCGGATTCGGGAAAAACCACAAGTTCGGTGTATTTCCCTCCGCTGCTTTGGCATGGCGTATCAGCGAAGAAGACTTCTTCAAAAATAATGTGGACTGGATGGAGAACCTGAAACTGCGCCTCTCTTATGGCCAAAACGGTAACCGTACGGTAGGACGGTATCAGACAATGGCACAGATGGGAGCCGGAGTTGGCTCCGTTAAAGTGGACGACTCGACTGTCAATGCCGGGTACCTGTTTGGAGATGGCGTAAGCGCCGAACAAATGCAATGGATCAAATCGTTGGCCAACGCCGATTTGAAATGGGAAACGACCAATACGTTCAATATCGCCGCCGATTTCAGTGCTTTAAACAGTCGTATTTTCGGTACTGTTGAATATTACACATCGCAAACGAACAACTTGTTATTCAATATCAATATTCCGCAAATGAACGGTCTGGACAAAATCCCGTCCAATATCGGTAAAATGAGCAACAAAGGTTTTGAAATGACCGTAACAGGAATCCCTATAGAAACAAAAGATTTCTCCTGGGATGTCACATTCAACTTCTCCCGTAACCGCAACAAGGTTAAAAGTATTCTGGGAATCGATGCCGACGGTGACGGACGGGAAGACGACCTGATCTCCGATAAGATATTTATCAACCATCCGTATGGAGTTTGTTATGATTACAACATCATCGGCATGTGGCAGATTGCAGACAAACAGAATGGTCTGATTCCCGACGGATTCGAATATGGGACTTATAAAGTGGAAGATGTTAACAACGATGGTAAATATACCGCCGATAAAGACCGAAAGATAATAGGCTATTCCGATCCTGCTTATCGCTTCAGCATCCAGAACTCATTCCGCTACAAAAATTGGGAATTCAAATTCATGATCAATTCCGTACAAGGAGGAAAAAATTATTATTACGGACAGCCGGGCAAAGACCTTGCCAATCCGGATAATATCTACCAGAACAACCTGTTCAACTTCGATTACTGGACACCGGAAAACCCGAACGCACGTTACCGCCAGTTAGGCTATTATACTCAAGCGCTCGGATACACGTTTTCCCCTTATGTACAACGCAGCTTCGTCCGTTTGCAGGATGTTACATTGTCCTATAATGTACCCGCCTCTTTCCTAAGCAAGTTCAAAGTCAACCGGCTGAAACTGTATGTAACAGGAAAGAACCTCCTTACTTTCACCGACTGGGATGGTTGGGATCCTGAAACAGGAACCGGTCTGAACACGAGCAAGTATCCGGTTATGAGAAGCTATTCTATTGGTCTTAATCTTGAATTTTAATTATATATGAATATGAAATCAATCAAATACGGCATTATGCTTTTAGCGGCATTCGCCTCCTTTTCTTCATGCGACGAGCACGACTTTTTGAAGGAAAAACCTCTGGATTTTTATTCGCCGGAGAATTCAATGGAGACAAGCGCTCATTTCCAATCATCGTTAAACTACCTGTATAACCGTGTAAGATATCAGGTTTGCGAGATGACAATGGACACCCGCTTCGCTTTCTATTATGCAACAGATTTTGCTTTCAACGGAACCGATTACTATAAGCCGGCAAAGTTGAATGATTATAAAAACGTGATGGTACCGACTTTTGCCGTACCTAAAGAGGTTTGGAAAGAATCCTACACGGTCATATCCAATGCCAACGTTATTTTAAACCGTTTAACAAATGCCAGCCAGGTAAATGACGAAGATAAAAAGGTAATCAGAGGAGAAGCTTTGGTGTTCAGAGGGTATGCTTACCGTATGCTAGCCAATCTATTCGGAGGCGTCCCTTTGATTCTGGAAGAAATCACGACTCCTCGCCGCGACTATGTACGGGCAAGCCGGGAAGAAGTTTATAAGCAAATCAAACAAGATCTGGAAGAAGCTGTTTCTTTGCTTCCTAATATCGAATCGGTAAAAGACGGAAAGCTAAGTAAGCAGGTCGCACAACACCTGTTGGCAGAAGTCAACATCTGTTTAGGCTTATATGACGAGGCGATACAAGCGGCAAGTGCCGTAATTGACCATCCGGAAATGGCACTTATGACCAACCGTTTCGGTTCACGTCAGAACGAAGCCGGCGATGTCTATTGGGATCTGTTCCGGCTGAACAACCAAAACAGGGGTAGCGGTAACAAAGAAAGTTTATGGGTGCTGCAATATGATTACCGCAGGGGTTTAACGGAATTGACTGACCAGAAGATGCTTCTGGCTGTTATGTGCTTCCTGATGAATGAGCAGGCGCGTGAAGTTTGCTTTGCACCCGACCCGGAGAATCTGACCTTCCCGGCAGGCTCTGACAACTATGTGCTCTATGAAAAAATTAAAAGTATTTTCTATCTCAGCAATTCTTATTGCTATCTGTTGCTCTTTTTTATTTTCAGTTTCAGTATCCGCAGCATCAAAAAAACGTAACAAATTTGACCACAAACCCAGCGGAAACATTTATTACTATGATGAAAACGGACATACTGTAAAGGGACTTGTCACGATCCGCGGAAAGAAATATTATTTTAATGAAAAGGGAATCCAGCAAAACGGCTGGCAGAAGATCAAGGGAGATTATTATTTCTTCCAGATCCGCAACGGCTGTTATGCCTCCATGGTAACTTCCCGGCGTGTAAATGGTATTTATCTTACCAAAAGTGGAGAAGCACGCTATAACAGTGAAGAAAAAAGAAAATTGAACCTTATGGTCACAGCTAACCAGGTCATGCGTCGTGTGACCAAAAGAAATATGTCCAAACCAGAGAAATTATGGAGATGTTATCTGAAGGCAGTCAGCTACGGATACGGTGGCACCGGCAATGACTACGATTTCCGTTACTATTACTCAAACTGGGATGTCAGCTATGCGGAGGATATGTTCTACCGGGGGCATGGCGACTGTTTCGCTTTTGCATCTGCATTTGCTTACCTGGCTAACGCAGTCGGATTTGAAGCCAAGGTTATCTCATCAGGCGGTCATGGATGGGCTGAGATCAAAGGAGAAGTCTGCGATCCGAACTGGGCAAAAGGCACAGGACATATCGAAAGATATTACCGTATGAGTTATGACCTCAGTGGTGTAGACGGACGTCCCTATTATAGAGGAAACAGGGCGTATGTAATTACAATCTGATCTCATCCGGACATTTTCTGACATATCAGGCAGATAAAACTATACGCTTCGCTGCCTGATTTATAGTAATCCTCTAAAATAACGCATCTTAATCCAAAAAGTTCCGGGTATCTGTATCTGCCAGATGTCCCGGAACTGTTACTGTTCACTCCGTTCGTTACTGTTCACTCCGTTCTCAGTAACGTTGCCAAAATTCTCTATCCTGAGTTGACTTTCCTTTCTTTATATCGTATCATTAAATATTATTCATTCAAAAATATTTTTAAGAAAGAGGTTATCATCCATGCAGGATAACAAAAATTTTCTGGGCACAGAACCTGTTGGAAAGCTTCTTTTAAAGCTATCCATTCCAACAGTGATCGCCCAGCTCATCAACATGCTTTATAACATTGTAGACCGTATTTACATCGGCCACATCCCGGGGGAAGGCAGCCTGGCACTTACCGGTGTGGGAGTCTGTATGCCCATCATCATGATCGTCTCCGCATTTGCGGCACTGGTCAGTTCCGGCGGCGCACCAAGGGCTTCTATTTACATGGGAAAACAGGATAATAAATCTGCTGAGAATATATTAGGCAACTGTTTTATTCTTCAGATTATTATCTCTGTTATCCTCACTGCCATTTTACTGATCTGGGGCAGAGATTTATTACTGGCTTTTGGCGCCAGTGAAAACACCATCAGTTATGCAACAGATTATATGCATATTTACGCTTTCGGTACCTTGTTCGTACAATTAACCCTTGGTATGAATGCATTCATCACTGCACAGGGATTTACCACATTTTCCATGGTTTCCGTCCTGATCGGTGCTGTCTGCAATATTGTTTTAGACCCTGTATTTATCTTTGTTTTTCATATGGGGGTACGCGGTGCTGCACTGGCAACTGTTATCTCACAGGCAATTTCCACACTCTGGGTAGTTTTATTCCTCTGCGGCAAAAAGACACAGCTTCACCTCAGGAAAAAGCATCTCCATCTGGAGGCAAAGGTTGTTCTTCCCTGTATCGCACTGGGACTTGCTGCTTTTATCATGCAGTCAAGCGAAAGTATTGTAACTGTCTGCTTCAATTCATCCCTGCTTCGGTACGGCGGTGATATTGCGGTGGGAGCCATGACCATCCTGACCAGTGTTATGCAGTTTGCCATGCTTCCTCTTCAGGGAATTGCGCAGGGAGCACAGCCAATTTCCAGTTATAATTACGGTGCCAAAAACGCAGACAGAGTAAAGAAAACTTTTCGTTTGCTTCTGATCACCTGTCTGTCATATTCTGTACTCCTCTGGGCTGCTGTACAGCTTGTTCCCAGAGTATTTGTAAGCATTTTTACGGCAGATACAAGTCTTATCGAATTTACTGCACCAATGCTTAAAATCTATCTGGGTGGTCTGTTCCTCTTCGGTATCCAGATTGCCTGTCAGATGACCTTTACCTCCCTTGGAAAGGCAGTAAACTCTATTATTGTTGCTGTTGTCCGTAAGTTTGTACTGCTGATCCCGCTGATCTATATTATGCCTCATATGATATCTGATTCAACAACAGGCGTATATATGGCAGAACCCATTGCAGATATTACTGCTGTGATCTTTACCTCTGTTTTATTTACATTTCAGTTTAAAAAGGCACTGGCAGAAATTCAGAATTAAATACTGTACAAATTCATAATAAGGAGTGAACATTACAAAACGTTCACCCCTTAAATTATGCATTTCTATAGTCAAACGGATATTCACAATCCGCTTCGCTGCTTGATTGATTAAAACAAGTCATTAATCACTTCCTGTACTGTCTGCAAACGCTCTGCTTTCCATGCTTTTGCACCACAGAAGAGAAGTCCCTCATCTACATTCCCTTTTACTGCATTGATCAGTCCGTCAGTAATACAGTAAGGTATTTCTTTGGGGCTGCATTTTACAAGACATCCATGACAGGGACTGTGTGGAATCTGTTCGCCGTTCATGACACGGGTCATGAATTTGTTCATAATGGCACGACCTGGCATTCCTACCGGGCTTTTTACAATGGCAATGTCGGATTCTTTTGCTTTTAAATGAGCTTCTTTATAGCGGATGTCTGCATCACATTCTTCCGTTGTGATAAAGCGGGTAGCAACCTGAATGCCATCAGCACCCAGATTATCCACTTTTCGAACATCTTCTCTGTTATAGATACCACCTGCTACGATCACTGGAATTTCTGTCCCATATTTCTCTGCGTAACTTTTTACTGTTGTGATGATTTTCTTTATTTCTTCACTGTAGGATTCTTCAGTATATTTCTCCAGTTCTTCTTTATGAAAGCCAAGGTGTCCGCCTGCCTGAGGACCTTCGATCACTACCAGATCTGCAGTTCTTTTGTATTTTCTGTCCCAGTATTTCAGGATTACTTTTGCGGATTTGTCTGTAGATACAATGGGGGCAATCTTTGTCAGACTTCCTTTTACCAGTTCCGGAAGCTCTGTGGGAAGTCCCGCACCGGAAATAATGATGTCTGCGCCAGCTTTTACTGCAGCCTTTACGTGAGATGCATATTCTTTCAGTGCAACCATAATATTGTATCCTATAATTCCATCTCCTGAAATCTCACGGGCTTTTTTCATTTCACCGGCAATGGCACGTTCGTTGGCTGCTGCCGGATTTCTGTCGAAATCTTCTTCCCTGTAGCCGATCTGTGCAGTGGAAATAATACCAACTCCTCCTGCTTTCGCAACAGAACCTGCAAGTCTGCCAAGACTGATCCCAACTCCCATTCCCCCCTGGATCAATGGAACTCTTGTGATTTTATCTCCTATTTTGAAATTCTTCATTGTGATTCTTCTCCTGTTATTTTGTTTGTATTTTAAATATTTTGATATTCAAAGTATATCATAATATTTGTTCTTGTCAAGAGAAACCAGTTTATATAGTTTTTAATACTATATAAGTCCACAGATTTTGACAAAAAATCCGCTGATACGATCAACTTGTGTAATCATATCGGCGGATTTGTTCTATCTGATATATTTTGCCATCACCGGTAAAAGCACCTTCATATCAATTGGTTTTGCTACATGATCATTCATTCCAGTCGATATCGCCTTTTGTCTGTCCTCTGCAAAGGCGTTTGCTGTCATTGCTATAATGGGTATGGAAGCTTTCTCCTCATCTTTCATTCTGCGTATCCTGGCTGTAGCGTCATATCCATCCATCACCGGCATCTGAATATCCATAAGAATCATATCATAATATCCGGAAGCTGCTTTCTCCAGCTTATCCAGACAGTCAGCTCCATCCATTGCGCGGTCTGCAATAATCTTTTGTTCCGCAAGCAGTTCTATCGCAATTTCTGCATTCAGATCATTATCTTCTGCAAGAAGAATACGTTTTCCTTCCATCCTCTTTAATGCATCCGGCTGTTCAGATATCTGATTCCTGTATACATCCTCTTCTGATGCTGTATCAAAAGAAATATCTACAGTGAATTTTGTCCCGGCGCCCTGCGTACTTTCTACCCGGATACTTCCTCCCATCAACTCGATCATGGATTTTACAATAGGAAGACCCAGTCCTGTACCAGCGACCTTGTTCTCTGTGGTTGTATGCTCTCTGGAAAATTCTTCAAAGATATGTGGAAGATATTCCTCGCTCATGCCAATGCCTGTATCTTCACAGGTAAAAATGAGCCGGGCTTTCCGGGGATCCTCTGAATCCTTCTCATATATCTTTACATGAACCGCATGCCCATCGGACGTGTACTTTATTGCATTGCTGATAATATTCAGCATTATCTCCTGAAGTTTCACCCTGTCACAAAGGATAAAGGTATGATATACATCCAAATCTACCGAATACTGCAGGTTCTTCTTCCTTACATCTTCCTCAAATACTGTGTTTACCGTATGAAATAATGTGTTTATATCCTCTGCTTTCAGCTGCAGAGCTGTAGTGCCGCTTTCAATACGGGCTATCTCCAGGATCTGGTTAATAATCGTCATCAGCAGATTTCCGGAAGAACAGATCTTTCCCAGATATTCTTTTGCCTTTTCCTCGTTTTGAAGGTTCTTTTCCAGTAATCCGGAAAAACCTATGATCGCATTCATTGGCGTCCGGATATCATGGCTCATATTAAACAGAAATCGTGTTTTTGCTTCATTGGCACTTTTCGCCAGTTCTGCCGCTTTCTCAAGCTCAGCAGCATATTGTTTTTCTCTGTGTTTTTTGCTGGATATCTGATAAAAAACCATAGCGATCAGCAACGAGAATATATACGAAGCAATTATGGAAAGAATCCATTGAGAAACCGGAGTCCACCCATTGGAAGGCACAATATCAAAATACCATGTGTTATTCGGGATCTCACATTCTATCGTCAGGCTGTTTTCCGGCATATCATCCTGACTCTGGGCAAGAATAACCTTATCTCCACTGCTTCTGTCATAAGACCAGATCTTATAACTGAAATCTGCCTCACTTAAAGATTTCAGATTTATATCACTCATGAAACGATCCCAGTCAATTACCTGGAGTACAAATCCCCAGAAACTACTCTCTCCGAAATCATCGGTTCGATAAACCGGTTTAAAAAGTAATGCTCCGGTTCCTCCCTGCTTTAACTGATAGGGACCGCCAAGTGTATATTCCCCGGTTTCCTTAGCCAGAACTGCATCTTTTTTCCGTTCGTGTTCCCTCAGAACATCCAGTCCAAGAGCCTCTGAATTTCCCTGCATAGGATAGATTTCGGTTATTATCCCTTCCGGTGCCAGCTCAAACGCCTTTACCACACCTTCCTCATTAGGAATCTTTTCTGCCAGTTCTGAAAAAGTGTTTTCATCCATATCCGATCCATCAATGATATAATTTCCCAGAAAATCAGAAATCATTATATAATTGTCCAGCTTTGCCTTGACTCTCCTTATCGTGCTTTGTGCCATATAAGTTCCCGATGCTTTTTTTTCCTTTTCCTGATGTCGGAGCATCTGACTACACGCAAAAAATGCGATCAGGAAAGAGAGAAGTCCTATAATATAGCAGTATTTTTTAATATGTTTAGCAGCTGTACTATTTATTTTCATTAAATTTTCCTCGTTATGTTATCTTCCAACTGTTTCTCATCGGGCTGTGCAATAAAATCGAATGGTATCTATCACTTTCTCCATTTGAAGGGGTTTTGAAAAATGTTCGTTCATTCCTGCTGCTTTACTCTGTGCAATATCATCCAGAAAGGCATTGGCTGTCATAGCAAAAATGGGGATAGATTTCGCATCCTCTCGATCCATTTTTCTGATTCTGCGGGCAGCTTCCAGACCTCCCATTTGTGGCATCATCAGATCCATCAGAATCACATCAAAGTATCCGGGCTCTGAATTCTCAAAGATTTCTACGGCTTCCCGTCCATTCCATGCCTTTGTCACTATCATTTTTTCTTCTTTCAGCAGAAACTCAGCAATTTCCATATTCAGCTCATTATCTTCCACCAGCAGAACCTGAATCCCCTCTACTGAACAGTTCTGATACATATGAGATTTCTTTTCCTGTTCCTCTGCAGAGATTTCAAAAGAAATATGGAGAATAAATTTGGTTCCTTTTCCCTGTATGCTCTCAAAGAAAAGTGTTCCTCCCTGCAGTTCTATCAGTTTTCTGGAAATGGCAAGTCCCAGACCGGTACCTGCATATTTTGTTCTGGCTGACTGCCCTTCCTGGGCAAAAGGCTCAAATGCCCTTTTCTGAAATTCCTCACTCATGCCGATCCCGGTATCTGTACAGGTCAGTTCATATTCCGCAATGGTATCCGTATAGGAAACCTCACGACAGGTAACTGTCACAGAACCGCCATCATGATTATATTTTACTGCATTGCTGCCGATATTCATCAATGTCTGCTGGAAATGTACCGGACTTCCTATCAGCTGTGTATGGACGATTTCTCCATCTTCTACATAATAATTGACACCAGCTTCATTTGCCTGCATCCTGGTGATTTCATTCGTATTATGCAAAAGTTCCAGCAGATTAAAGTGCTTTCTCTCAAGCTGTATATTGCCGGATTCCAGCTTATTCATATCCAGCACATCATTGACAAGATTTAAAAGATAACTGGAAGCAGTCCTGATTCTGGTACGTGCTTCCTGCTGAAGCTCCAGATCATCCGGATAACGGTCCGCAATATTCACACAGCCCTGAATTCCATTGATCGGTGTACGGATATCATGACTCATTCTCCTCAGGAAATCTGTCTTTGCCAGATTGGCTTTCTCCGCCTCCTGAGCGGTTCTTCTCAGTTCTTCCCGGCTTTCCAGCTCAGATATTTTCTGGTCATTAATATCTCTCGTCACATAGAGAACATTAGTCACTTCCCCTGCTTCGTTTCGAAGCTTCACAATAAATCTGGCCTGATGCCAGACTCCGGTTATGGCTCTGTATTCTGTGGAAACCTCCTCTCTGTTCTTCAGACGCTCTGCCAGCGTGGAAGCATCCAGGAATTCTCTCATTCTTTCCTGAAATTCGGGAGCTACGATTTTCTCTCTGGCTTTTGTAAACTGAACAGAAATTTTTCCACTTCTGCCAGTCAGACGGTGCATGGATTCCTGGCTGGAAATCTCCTCGTAGGTATCATGGAGCAGATCCATCCGGTAGATGATCCAATACATTTTGCTGATTGCAGAAATGATCTCATTATTCATTTTCAGATCAGCCATAGTCTCTTCCATCTGCTGCTTCTTTTTCATATCCTCCTGCACAATATCATCAATATAGCGAAATCCCATAATGATCTTATAATCATCCCTGTTTCCTGTCTCCAGACGGATCACCTGTAATTCAAAATACTCATGTCCGGCATGGTTTTTCACTGACTGATAACGATACGCAAAACGTTTGTGATTCCGCAGATACTCTATGAGAGCGTGACGTTCCATCTTCTGGAGAAAATCCGGTGCTGATTCCCGGATCACATAATGGTCATAATAATATCTGATTCTGGAGGTATAGCCGGATTTCAGCTCCGTCATCCCATCAATCTCTGCCCAATTGGAATGTACGCTCTGTTTGATCGTTTCCATAGTATCATTTGCCAGATCACATAAATAAAATGAGGTATAATCTACGCAGAGAGCTTCCAGGATATGCTTCTCCTTCTGAAGTTCCTCCAGATTGCTCTCCAGTGTTTTCTGTTTTTCCTCAAGCATCCTGAACATGCGCAGATTGTTCAATGTACTGGCAAGATGTCCGCCTGCATTGGAAAGAAGCGATATGGAAACACCGGGATTAACCAGCTCCGGATTATCCAGACCGATAAAACCGCTCAACTGCGTATTTGCAAACAAAGGTAAAACCAGCAGAGAATGAATATCCTGAACCTTCAGGATGTCATATTCCGAAGGCATAGTTTCACATATTTTCTCCAGATCATGAATAATTATAGTTTCTCCACGAAGAAATTTCTCATGCCACACCGGCATACTATCGGCAGAAATACGAATCAGATTGTCAATCTGAGGGACGATCCCCTCTCTGCACCATTCGAAGGTATTGCTGTAATAATCCTGTTTTTCAGACATCAGTTCAAAAATATATACTCTGTCTGCATCTGTATATTCGCCGGTGTATTGAAGCAATGCAGGAATACAGTCCTTCACTTCTTTCTCATCTGATGCCTGATTGATGTCTGATATCAGAGACAGGATCTGATTCAGCAGTTCCAGCTTTTTGTTGAATTGTCTGTAGTTGATCTCATGTTCTTCACTCTTATTATCGTTTGCCTTAAACTTTTTCATATAATCTCCCAACACTTATATAGAAAATACTACTGCATTAAGTACCGCATTAATGCCTGAAAACAAAAAAAGAACAGTCGATACATATGTTCGAACTGTTCTCCTACTTCTGAAGTCCATACAGCATTGACATTACTGTTTCCTGCTCATTTGTACTCATACCGTTCCGTATCCATAAAACTTCCCTTTAAGCCATTAGAGGAAGTATATTTGTAAATATCATTTAAAGATACTTTCGTTTCTGCAAAAGTCATTTTCGCTTATATCACTTTCATAATATCACAGACAGCTACGTTTGTCACACGAAAGTTTAACCGAATCAAGTAAGTCCCCTGCGGAGGTTGCGAATATCCGCTTGACATAACTGTAATACACAATTTTTCATGATGGATATCACATTTTTATTTCAGAATCCGAATTATTACAAACAGTCAATTCAAAATGATTTCTATTTGTTTTTATAAAACCTTCTTTCTGTAACTTTGATATCTCCGTAGACATTGCCGCACGGTCAATGCACAGATAATCTGCCAACTGCTGCCGGTCAAAAGGAATATCAAAGGATAACGATGCCTGTCTGATAGATACCGACGACAGATAGGACAACAGCTTATCCCTTGTCGTTCGTTTGCCCACATGTGTGATTTTATCGTTGAGGATCAGGATCTTATTTGCCAGGACACCGACCAGGTTACGAATCAGCTTCTGATGATGCTCACATACTGTTGGGCAGGAAACCAGAAGCCTTTGAACATTTAATAAAATAATATCACAATCCTCATCTGCTACCACACTGACATTCAGAACAGCTCCCGGACTTGCCGCATATGGTTCACCGAAAAAGTCTCCTGCATGACATTTTGACAAAATATTCCGATGTCCCCACAGATCTTCCTGAATAACAAGAACACAGCCTGACACCACAAGTCCCATTACTTCGGTAGAGTCTCCGGCTCTGAAAATATAAGAATCCCTTTTTCTGGAGATTGTTGCTGCATTTACGCAGTGTAGTATAGATAATATCTCATTATCAGTAAGACCCTTAAAGAAAGGACTGATTCTCAAAATGGGTAAATATTTTTTCAAAATTAATCCTCCTGTTGGAAATCAAACATACACGTTGTAATTATTATACTATACTCCTAACAGAAACCAAGGATAAATACTACTGGCCGAGGATAAAATAATAAGAACGATCCTTCGGAAAAATCACAGAATAAAAGGAGAATACAATAATGGATAAAAAAATGTTTTGTTTTCAGTGTGAACAGACTGTCGGGTGTACCGG
>OGQW01001370.1_pt1 | contig 15041 bp, 8 predicted proteins | sample 1553301 | NCBI WGS metagenome assembly OGQW01 (sample SAMEA2579974, study PRJEB22360) | human gut metagenome
CCAAAGTCCGGTTTCTCAATCCCGGCTTTTCCGCAGCCGTAAATGCTCTCTCCGTTTTTCTTCATCCACTTTCCAATCTCAGCCAGCCGTTCGATCGACTCCTCCGGGATATTTCCCCTGGCGTCCGGGCCGACGTTCAAAAGCAGGTTTCCACCCTTCGATACGCACTCGACCAGCTTTTTGATCAGCATCGGTGCCGGTTTGAAGAAGTGGTCGTTGGCACAATAACCCCAGTGATTGTTCATCGTAACGCAGGATTCCCAGGCGATATCGTTTCCATTTACATCCTGGATGCCGTTCGGCGGAATCATCTGCTCCGGGCTCACAAAGTCGCCGTGGTACGGGGTCGGATTTCCGGCCGCCAGAGAACCGTAGCCCTCTCCGCTCACCTCGAGACGGTTGTCGATGATGACATCCGGCTGGAGCTTCCGCACCATATTGATCAGCTCCGTCGCTTTCCATGCTTCGCCGCGCAGCGTATCGTAGGAAAAGTCAAACCACAGCACATCGAGCTTTCCGTAGTTTGTGCAGATCTCGCGTACCTGATTGTGCATGTAGGTCAGGTAGCGGTCGAAATCGCGGTCATCGTTTTTATATGCCGGGTTGTTCCGCATCGGGTGATTCCGGTCGCCATAGTGCGGAAAATCGTCGTGGAACCAGTCGAGCAGGGAGAAATACAAACCGACCTTCAATCCTTCTGCGCGGACGGCATCAACGTACTCTGCAACGAGGTCGCGGCCGCATTTCGTGTTGGTGGATTTGAAATCGGTATACTGGCTGTCGAAGAGGCAGAATCCATCGTGATGCTTGGCAGTCAGAACCACGTATTTCATACCGGCCTCTTTCGCCGCCTTGGCCCATTTCCGCGGCTCGAAATCAACAGGATTGAACTCCTCAAAATATTTCATGTAATCTTCTTTTGGAATCTGCTCGGTACTCCGCACCCATTCTCCGCGCGCCGGGATGGCATAAAGCCCCCAGTGGATAAACATGCCGAAACGGGCGTCGCGGTACCACTCCATCCGCCTGTCATAGGCTTCTCTGTCAAATTTGTACATCGTTTTGCTTCCTCCTGTTTTAGTTTTATATTGGTAATGATTCAGAGTACCATTTCGCATGGCTCTGAATCGTTACGTCAAGCGGATATTCGCAATCCGCTTCGCTGCTTGATTCGATTAAATCTTAATTTTCACCCATTTTCCCTGTTTGAATCGGATCGTTGCAAAGATAAACCGTGACATCTGATCCGCCAGCACGCCGAACCAGATTCCGACGATGCCAAGCCCCAGCGTGTAACCGCCGAGATACGAAACGATCGTACGAATAAATGTAACGCTGATTATAGATGCAACTGCCGTATAAAGCGTATCTCCCGCACCGCGCAGGCATCCCATATAAATAACCTGACAGATCTGGAAAATGACGACGAAGATAATGACATGGATGATGCTGACACCGATTTCAATGATATGCTGTTCTTCGAAAAACAGGCTGTACAGCCATCTTCCGCCGAAAAGATAAATGGCAACGAGGCATACTGCGATGCCCGCGCCGATCAGACGGCACGTTCTGCCGTACTCCTTCGCCAGATCCGGCTTTTTTGCGCCAAGGCTCCGGCCGATCAGTGCAACCGCTGCGGACTGGAGGCCATCGCCGAACGCAAACGAAAGCGACATAATATTCATGCCGACCTGATGTGCCGCCATCGCATCGGTTCCCTGCTTGGCCGCCATGATCGCCGTCATCATAAAGCCGATCCGCATGAAAACCTGTTCGAAAAACACACTGTACCCGACCCTGACCAGGCTGATGAACGCTGCAATCGTCGGTTTAATTTTGTTCTTCAGAATATAGCCAAGGTTCAGGAATCCATCTTGCTTTGTGATGGAAAGGATGCTCATCACACATCCGACAACCGTTCCTGTGACGGTTGCCAGTGCCGCACCCTGAATGCCGAGTGCCGGGAACCCGAAATGGCCGTTGATCAGAAGATAATTCAGGATAATATTAATCGTATTTGATGTTACATTTGTGCGCATCGTGATTTTTGTATTGCCCGCACCGCGCTGTGCCGAGTTGATCCCCATCTGGATACAGTTAAAAATCATACCGCCCATGATGATACGGAAATATGTTACTGCGCCATTATGAGTCTCCGCCGTTGAACCGCACAGATGGATAATCGGACTTGCAAACGCCACAAATCCAACACTGAATGCAGCTGCCGCAAGGATAATAAATACAAGCGCAGTTACCAGAGTCTCATTCGCCGCACCCTGCCTCTGCTCTCCGCGCCGCCGCGCAACGAGAGCAGAAATCGACACATTCAGCGCAAAGAAAAACGCCAGGCCAAGCAGCTTCGGCTGTGTCGTCAGACCGACCGCGGCAACTGCGTAGGAGCCAAGCGAACTTACCATCAGCGAATCTACAAGACCCGCAAATGCAATGAAAAACGACTCCACGATCGCCGGCCACGCCATGTTGACGGCGGTCTGGAATGTGTCTTTGTGGTATTTCCCCTGTAACTTGTTTCCTAAGTACCCCATTTCTTTTCCTCTCTTTCGTCCCAATACCAATTTCTATTTTACTTTGTTTTAACAGAAGGGTCAATACGGTACCGGCAGAAAAAAGCCAGCCGCAAAAGCAAAATTCTTTTCGCTTTTTGTGGCTGGCTTTTCTTTTATCTTTCCGTAGCGATTCAGACCCCCATCTTGATTCCGCTTACGCTACATCCCAGTATTGCTTCTTATTTTTTCAGCACAAATTCTGCCTTATTCTCTGTCGTGCTGTCGCTTCCGATGAAGACTTCGAAAACACCGTTTTCACTTTCTACACGCTCATTTTCTGTCAGGAAGCGAAGCTCTTCTTCTGTGATTTTGAAGATGACTTCGGTTTCTTCTCCCGGCTGAAGGGTTACCTTGCAGAAATCTTTCAGCTCTTTCACCGGACGTACCACGGATGCGGCTACGTCGTGGATGTAAAGCTGTACGGTCTCGGTTCCCTTTGTATCGCCGGTGTTTTTCACGGTTACGGAGGCTTTAATCTCATCTTCCATGCCAAGCTCTGCCTTGTCCAGTTTCACATCTGAAATTGCAAAGCTGGTGTAGCCAAGGCCATATCCGAACGGGAACAGTGGTGCGTTCGGGATGTCGAGGTATTTGGAACGGAAACGGTCTTTGTCCTTGCCCGGCACATGCGGTCTTCCGGTGGAATACTCGTTGTAGTGAACCGGCACCTGGCCTACAGAGTACGGGAAGCTCATGGTCAGCTTGCCGCTTGGAGCGTATGCACCGAAAACAACATCTGCGATTGCATTGGCACCCTCGGTACCCGGCATCCACACTTCAAGAACAGCTTTTGCTTTCGATACGACATCGCGCAGATCGAGCGGACGGCCATTGAAGAGGACAACGACAACGTTTTCATTGACTTTTGAAACGCGCTCAAGCAGTCTCTGCTGGATTTCCGGGATACGGATGTTCGCGTTGCTGGTTGCCTCGCCGGACTGCAGACGATCCTCACCGATCGCAAGAACGACAACATCGGCCTCTTTTGCTGCGTTTACAGCCTCAAGAAGCATTGCTTCTTCCTCTTCCGGCGTGGTGGACTGCTCCATCGCCTCGCCGAAGCCCTCCAGGCGGATGTCGGAGCCAAGCATCGGAGAGCCTGCATGGAAGCTCATGTTTGTCGTATCTGCCTGCGCTTTTACGGCCTCTTCCAGATTTGTCACATCCTTTGCATCTCCGATGAAGGACCAGGAGCCCATCAGGTTTCTGCTGTGGACATACGGTCCGACCCAGGCAATCTTCTTCTCCTTGCCAAGCGGCAGGATTTTCTCTTCGTTTTTCAGCAGTACAAACGATTTTCTTGCGGCTTCTCTTGCCAGATCGCGGTGCTCTTTGCAGAGAATGACCTCTTTTTCTTTCGTCTCGTCTGCGTCTTTATACGGGTTTTCAAACAGTCCCAGTTTGTTTTTCAGTTCCAGGATACGCATGCAGGACTCATCGATCAGATCCTCGGAAATCTTGCCCTCTCTTACAAGGCGGCAGAGGTTCTCGCAGTAAATACCTGTCATCATATCGATATCGACGCCTGCCTCGGCGGAGCGGACAGCTGCCTCCTCACGGTCTGCGCAGTAGCCGTGGTAAATAATCTCCTCGATTGCCGCCCAGTCGGAAATCAGAACTCCGTCAAATCCCATTTCGTCACGCAGGATGCCGCGCATCAGTTTCTTGTTTCCGGTTGCCGGAACACCGTTTACCGTGTTGAAGGAAGTCATTACCATCGCTGCTCCTGCATCGATGCCGGCTTTGTAGGATGGCAGATAGAAGTCACGGAAGGTATGCTCGGAAAGCTCTACGGTGTTGTAGTCTCTTCCCGCTGTCGGAGCGCCATAGCCTGCAAAATGTTTCACGCAGGAAGCAATTTTGTACGGCTCCTTCAGATCGTCTCCCTGGAATCCGCGCACCATTCCGGCACAGAACAGACCGTTCAGATACGGATCCTCACCGGTAGACTCCATGACACGGCCCCATCTTGCATCGCGGACCAGGTCGGTCATCGGTGCAAAGGTTACGTGAAGGCCGGAAACGGCTGCCTCTTTTGCAGCAACTGCCGCACACTTTTCGGAGAGCTCCGGTTCAAACGTTGCGCCCTGTCCCAGCGGAATCGGGAAAATGGTCTTGAAGCCGTTGATGACATCCAGCATGAACAGCATCGGGATGTGATGCGGGTGCTGCTCCACAAAATCCTTCTGGATTTTCTTTAACATTTCTGCGCCCATGCTGCCCAGGATGGAACCGGAAAGCGCTACATTTTCCGGCGTAAAGCCTTTATCCGCCATCGGTCCCATGGCTGTGATGTCCATATCTTTATTGAAGAAGGCACCCACCACCTGGCTCATCTGGTTCACTTTTTCTTCCAGCGTCATGTCGGCCAGAAGCTCTTTTAATTTCTGCTCGGTCATTTTTTCTCCTCCATACCTCGTTTTTGCTGTATCTGCTTCTTCAGAAACCCCTAAAATGTCAGAAAAATATCGTTTTTCCGTTTTTTCTGAATCTTATACTGAAATTTTACCACATCTGACCTGAAAAAAATATCCCCTGATCCGACCTTTTTCTTTCACTATTCCGACCTGTTTGCTGCTATTCCGGTGCGTAAGAAAGTGATAAAATCCTCTGTTATTTCCCGGACATGTGAAGGGGGCTTTCCGCTATTTTTCACTAAAGCTTCTTCGGTATTCCAGCGGTGCGTATCCCGTATTGTCCTTAAACATCTTCGTAAAATACGAGAAATTGCTGTACCCCACATACAGCGACACCGTATTGATCGGCAGCGTGCTCTGTGTCAGAAGCTTTTTTGCCTCCTCCACCCGCTTTTGGATGATATAATTACTGATCGAAATACCCTTTTCTTTTTTAAAAATCCGGGACAGATAATCCGTATTCAAAAAGACAAGCTCCCCAAGCTCCTCCCGGTGAATCTCCTCCCGGTAATGTGCATCGATATAAGCGCATACCTGACTCGTGACCGAATCTGATTTGTTAATGTACTGTCTGTACTGAACTGCTTTCCGAACCAGTACCCCGGCATATTCCATCATCTCTTCTCTGCCATAAAGGGAATTCCGATGCAGGTTTTCCATATCCGCATCTGCAAACAGTGCATACGCCTTGATCTCCCGTTCCGAAAGCCATGCATACACCACCTGCGTCAGATCGGTACGGAGTGCTACCAGAAGCTCCCTGGTAATCATTCCTTCCCGCTCCGTCCGGTCAAGGTATTTCTGCAGCCGCTCCAGCAGTTCCTCCGGTTTTTCCTCCGAAAGCAGAGCTTTCCACACATCCAGCTCCTTATTTTCGTAGCTGGTCTGCGGAGCCTGAAATTCGTTCAGAAACAGCACCTCGTTCCGCACGGAAAGGCTTCCCTCCCGCATTTTCTGAAGATTCCGGCTCTGCTTTTGCATCCCCAGTACAGATTCCCACTGTCCGGCACCGCACCACAGCTCCAGATAGATTTTTTCATTCATCCACGCAACAAACTGCCGCAGAATTTCACAATCCCGCCCACCGTCCTGCGGGAATGCTTTTTCCTTTGACTGTGTAACAATCCAGTAGATGCCCGGTTCCTGGTAAAAAACAGTATCTACCGCAATATCCGTTTCCTCATACAGTTCCGACAACACATTTTCAATCACAAATTCCATGGTCGCGGTATCCCATATCTCCCGCTTATTGCTCTTTATTTCCGGCATCAGACAAATCAGCCGGAAATAGTGTCCCGGTCCGTATGGCAGCTGGCGCTGTGCTGCCGTTTCGCAGAATTTTTCCTCGGAGAAGCCGTCTTTCAGCACATTTTTCCAAATATCCTGCTGCAGAATTTTTCTGTTCTGGTTCCACTTGATGCTTTCCTGCCTGAGATCCTGTATTTTCTTTTCTTTCGCAACGGATTCCGCCGCACGCTGTACGGCCTCCTTCAGCTTGTCAAAATCGATGGGCTTCAGCAGATAATCGACACCGTTCAGCTGAATCGCTCTTCTGGCATAGTCAAACTCCGCATAGCTTGTCAGGAATATGACCTGGACCTTCAGCTCCTCTTTTCTGACCCACTCCACAAAGTCGAATCCCGTTCCGCCCGGCATCACGATATCGCTGATCACGATATCAATGTCCACCATTCCCATGATGTTTTTCGCCTGCTGTACGGAAAACGCAGTGTACACCTCGCTCACCCCGGTCTCTGTAAGATCGAGGTTTCTTTTGATACTTTCAATCACGTACTCTTCATCATCCACGAGCAATAGTTTCATGTTCTTCTCCCCCTGTCCTGTATGGAATATGGATATCTACAATCGCTCCGCCGAGCGGACTGTTATCGAAATGAATCTCGCCGGAATCGCCATAATAATAGTGGAATCGTTTCAGACAGTTTTCGATTCCGATATGCTTTCCATGCTCGGAAATATCTTCCCCTGCTTTCAGCCTTTGCAGCGTCTCCTCCGGAAAGCCGTTTCCGGTGTCCGAAATATAAATGTTGACATACTTTTCGTCTCCGCGATCCTCCGGGTAAACCGTCACGGAAATCAGCGGAACCTTCTCCAGCGTCAGGGCATGTTTTGCCGCATTCTCTACAAACACCTGAATCAGGAACGGGAAGATTACTGCGTTTTCCACCTCTTCATGAACCTCAAAATAATAGGTGAATTTTTCCGGATAGCGCAGCAGCAGAATTTTGAGGTAATTTTCACAGTGGTTCGTCTCCGCCGTTACCGGCACCATCTCGCTTGTATTCCGGAAAATATACGCAAGATAATCGGACGTAATACGGCTCATCGACTTTGCATGGTCGTACTGACCGAAGTCGATCATGCTGTAGATAAAGTTCAGACAGTTCATATAAAAATGCGGGCGGATCTGGATTTTCAGGTAGTCCATCTCGATTTTCTGTTTTTGCAGCTCCTGCTCATACAGCGTGATCTTCAACCGGCGGATCTGGTGAATCATGTTTCGGAATTTATCGTCAATCTGCTCCAGCTCTACCAGGTTTCCTTCCGACATCTGATAGGTGAGGTCCCCATTGTCATATTTCTGAAGATTTTCCGTAAACATACCGACCGGCTTCAGGATTTTTGTTTCCAGGTGGAACAGCAGCACGGAACCGGCAATCACCATCAGAAAAGCAACGCCAAGAAGGGCAAACACACTTCCCGTCATCAGATTTAAGACTCCCGTCCAGGAGATTTTAATCCGGATTTCAAACGGTGCCTGCGAAAGCTCCTGCCGGAAGGTATAATTGCCGGTATCAAACTTCGAACTGTCCGTTACAATTCCTTTTTCCGTCAGTGTTCCGATGCTTTTTCCGTTCTGGTCAACGAGGCTGACATAGCCGCTCTTCCCAAGAGACAGCTCAGAGAACGGTTCCAGAATCGTTTTCAGATTGACGTAGCAGCCGAGTCCGACGCCCTGACTCTGCGCTACCTTGAGCATATAAACATCGTCTCCCTGGCACATCACGGTCCATTTTTTCTTGACTGCATACGTCTGCTGCGACAGGCTTTTGATCCTGCGCTTCAGCGCTTCCTGCAAATAGGGATCAACGGCGTAAAGCCCGTCGGAGGAAATGCTCAGCTGATATAAGCTGTCATCCTTCTGCGTATAGAGAAAAACATTGTAATCCGTTCCAAAATCCCACGCTGCAGATGCATAATTCCTTCGCAGCTGCGTGATGACATATTCCTCATACTGATCCTTATCCATCAGATCCATATATTTCCAGAAAGCAGAATCCGGGTTGGAGCTGTCCATTACAGTCGAGAACAGGTTTCGGCTGATTCGAAAAAAACGGTTATCCAGCTCATCCGTATACAGCTTTGAAATCTCTTCCAGCTGCTCATATACCTGCCGCTGCGTCCGGTTCAGAATAAGCACGCTCCCAGCCAGAAAAAGCAGCAGCATACTCAGCAGGCAGATCAAAAGATAACGCCCCTGCTGCGCCAGTGTTGTTTTTTTCGTCTGTTTTGAAATACGCATGAAGTTTCCTCCTTTTTCTGTTCCGGTACACTCGAAATTTTTCCGTGTTTGATTTTACGAACTGATCTTTTTTTCTGAATATAATACAGCAGAAAAACAGTACACCTCATGTTTCCATGAGTCTGTACTGTTTTTCTGATTTATGTCGGAAACACCGAAATGTTTCTCTTTTTTATTCCTGCATGGAAAATCATCCCTTTACCGCACCAAGTGTGATACCTTCTGCGAAGTATTTCTGAAGGAACGGATAGATGATAAACAGCGGCAGCATGGCGATAAATGCGATTGCCATACGGATCGAGGTTGTCGGCAGCTTTGCCACCTCGGCACCGATATTTCCGGTTACTTTTCCACTTGCCAGGTACTGAATATCGGTGATCATCTGGTTCAGCAGGTTCTGGATACTGTAAAGCTTCTGGCCTTCATTTCCTGATAAATAGTATAAACCATTTGTCCAGTCATTCCAATAGCCAAGTGCGGAAAACAGTCCCATGGTTACCAGAATCGGTTTTCCAAGCGGCAGTGTGATGCTGGTGAAAATCTTCATGTGTCCTGCGCCATCGATTTTGGCCGCCTCGAACAGCGCGTCCGGGATACTGGTGTTAAAGTAGCTTCGGATCATCAGCACGTTGTTTGCGCTTAACAGGAAGCCCGGAACAATCAATGCCCAGATCGTGTTTTTGATGTGAAGATAATTTACATACATCAAGTAGGTCGGCACCAGTCCGCCGTTGAACAGCATCGTGAAGAATACGAAAAAGGTAATTGCTCTGCGGTACGGCAGCTTTTTAATCGAAAGCGGATATGCCAACAGAGCGGACATCGCAATATTTGCAGCGGTACCGACGATGGTTACAAAAATGGTAATTCCGTATGCTCTCAGGATTTTCTCGCCCTGGCGGATGATATAGGAGTAAGCATAGAAGCTGAATTTCTCCGGGAAGAACGAATATCCGTTGCGGATCAGTGTGTTTTCATCGGTCAGCGAGGAAATAAATACGAGTACAAACGGCAGTACAATGGATAACGTAATCAGAATGAGTACTACATTAATCCAGAACTGGAAACGTTTTGCTTTTTTTGAATTTGTCATACTTCCATCCTCCTAGAATAATGCCTGGTCTTTGTCTACTCTGCGGACAATCCAGTTACTCAACATTACGACACAGAAGCCTACCAGAGACTGGTATACACCGGCTGCAGATGACATACTGATATTTCCCTGCTCAATCAGGGCACGGTATACATAGGTATCGATAACGTTTGTGGTCGGGAACAGAACACCGGAGTTCATTGGTACCTGATAGAACAGACCGAAATCGGAATAGAAAATTCTTCCGATGCTGAGAAGCAGCAGGGTAATGATGGTCGGAACGAGGCTCGGCAGTGTGATTTTTGTGATCTCCTGCCATTTGCTTGCGCCGTCCAGTCTGGCAGCCTCATAAAAGGAAGGATCGATACCGATCAGCGATGCGATGTAGATCAGGCATCCGTATCCTACGCCCTTCCAGCAGTTCGCGATAATCAGGATCGCCGGCCAGTATTTCGGTTTCTGGTACCACTGGATCGGGTCAATATGGAAGAACGGAAGGATCGAATTGTTGACAAGACCATTTTCCGCACTCAGAAGCGCATATACGATGTAGCTTAAGATAACCATGGACATCAGGAACGGAAGAAGAATTGCACTCTGGTACACTTTTTTGAGCTTTGTGTTTCTTACCTCCGTAATCAGAATCGCAATGGCAATTCCGACTACCATGTTTATAAGAAATATCAAAGCAAAAGTGAAATAACCCTGTGAAACAGCGCAAAAGCCCGCATTTCCCTCAGAAAAAAGACCCCAATTACTACGATTTTACTACCCAGGGATGAGCTTTGATACGAAGAAAAGCCGGGAAATGCAAAGTTACGGTGAAAACGCGAAGCCGTCTGCCCCACAGCAGGCGGCTCTCGAATATCCTCAAATCGCACATTTGCGGCACTGTTTCCTTACATATATAATAGAAGCACAAAGGAGGAGTGCCAAATGAGAAAGCGGAAATTAAAGATATTTCTTACCCCTACGGAAAACAGCATTGTAATCCAAAGCCTCAACCACCTGCGCAACGCCCTGCTCCGGGAAAACAGGGACACCGGCTGCCTGGACGAACTTCTGCTCAAAGTGATGTGCGCCCCGGTAAAGAAGATGTAAAATTACATATCGCCGCCTTATGAGCCGCTTATTCTTTTCAGAAAGAGTAAGCGGCTTTTTTCATGCCCACCTTTCGGATTTTCCGCATACATAGCCGTCCGTCCTGCCAACGGGCGGCTAAATCTATGAAGAAGGAGGACATGAAAATGCCGGAACAAAGAAGCCGCCCCAGGGATAGCCGCGTGATCGCGCTGGCCAACCAGAAAGGCGGCACGGGCAAGACCACCACGACGGTGAACCTGGGCATTGGCCTGGCGCGTCTGGGGAAAAAAGTCCTGCTCATCGACGCAGACCCCCAGGGCGACCTTACCACCTGCCTGGGCTGGCAAGACCAGGACAGCTTACAGACCACGCTTGCTACCGTCATGGGAAAGATCATCCGCGACGAGCCTTTTACCGCAGACGAGGGTATTTTGCACCACAGCGAAGGCGTAGACCTCATGCCTGCCAATATTGAATTGTCAGATTTGGAGGCCACTCTTGTCAACGCCATGAGCCGGGAGATCACTTTACGCACCTATGTCAATGAAGCAAAGAAAAATTACGACGTGGTGCTCATCGACTGTATGCCGTCCCTGGGTATGATTACGATCAACGCCCTGGCTGCGGCGGACAGCGTGATTATCCCGGTGCAGGCCCACTATCTGCCCGCCAAAGGCATGACCCAGCTTATCAAAAACATCACAAGGGTAAAAAAACGGATTAACCCGGCCCTGAAGGTGGACGGGGTGCTGCTCACTTTGGTAGACGGACGTACCAATCTGGCCCGCCAGACGGCGGAAATCCTGCGGCAGACCTACGGGAACGTATTAAAAATCTATCGTTCCGAGATTCCCGTAGCCATCAAAGCCGCAGAGACCAGCGCAGCGGGCAAGAGTATTTACGCCTACGACAAAGGAAGCAAAGCGGCCCAGGCTTACGCGGAGTTTTCAAAGGAGGTGTTGGCGGATGGCGAAAAGCAACGGGCTAAACTTCAATCTTCCCTCAGTCGATGACCTGTTTTCCACGGAGGAAGAACGGGCCGAGGCACAGCTTGAAAAAGTTGTCAATCTTTCGCCCTCGGAAATCAGCGACTTCCCGAATCACCCGTTTAAGGTGCGGATGGACGCAGCCATGCAGGAAATGACGGAAAGCGTGAAGCAGTACGGCGTATTAGTCCCTGCCCTGGTGCGCCCCAAACGGTCGGGCGGCTATGAAATGGTGGCCGGACACCGCAGGAAAAAGGCGGCGGATTTAGCGGGGCTTGCGGAAATCCCTTGTATTGTGCGGCAGCTCACCGATGATGAAGCCACAATTATCATGGTGGACTCCAACCTGCAGCGGGAGCAGATTTTACCATCGGAAAAGGCGTTTGCCTACAAAATGAAGCTGGACGCTATGAAAAGGCAGGCTGGGCGGCCACCAAAAGAAAATGGTGCAACAGTGTTGCCCCATTTTTCCGGGAAGAAAAGTCGGGAAATACTTGCGGAACAGTCTGGCGAGAGCCATGAGCAAATACGCAAATATATCCGCCTTACCCACCTTATCCCGGAAATCCTGGAGCTGGTAGACAACTCGGTACTCAAAGACCCGGATATGCTGCAAATTGCCCTGCGCCCAGCGGTGGAGCTGTCTTACCTGCGAAAAGAAGAACAGGCCGACTTATTCGCTATCATGGACGAGATGGACTGTACCCCGTCCCACGCCCAGGCCATCAAAATGCGCCAGATGTCCGAAGCCAAGACCGGCGCGGAACGGCTGGCCAAAGACGCCCTTGTTTCCATTATGAAGGAGGAAAAGCCCAATCAAAAAGAACAGTTCAAGATCCCAAAGGAAAAAATCAGTCGATTTTTTGCGCCGGGGACGCCCACGCAGAAGATCGAGGACACCATTGTTAAGGCGCTGGAACTCTACCGCAAGCGCCAGCGCAGTTTAGAGAGATAATCCACTACCAAGGGAGCAGTGCGCCTATTTGCAGGGAACTGGTGTTTTCGCTGTTCCCCCTCTCCACACCTCACCCCCTCGTACCACCTAAACAGCCTAAAAAAGAAGATATTTGGGGAGGCTGGTTCTTTCAAGAACCCACAGGGTTATGGATAGAACGGATAAGGCGGAGAACGATTGGCGCGCCTCTCTTTTTTAGAACGTAAACAGAATCCAGCCGCAAGCAGCACATCCAGAGCGATGTGCTTTTTTTGCGGCCATTTCAAGGAGGTAACACGATGAAAGCATTGAGAAAGCCTCTGTCCCTGTTCATGGCCCTGCTCATGTGCCTGGGCGTGTTCGTAGGGACAGGAACCACGGCTTTTGCCGCAGGCGAAACCATGACGACGTATATGATCGACCTGCCCCGTGCCAGCGACCCCAACAAGGCCGGCTGGGGCCATCCGGCCCTGAATTTCATGGGCGGCTGGTCCACCGGAGAGAACGACAGCTTTTCCGTCCACACCCAGGACGCATTCAATGGCAGGGCCATCTACTGTATTGAGCCGGGCGTCGGTGTGAATACCGGCGACCAGTACACCGGGCGTGGTGAGGATTTCTGGGATAACTACCCGTCCAACTTAAACCCCACCATCCCGCCGGATACCATCAAAGAATATATCGGGCGGATTATGACCTATGGCTGGCAGGGCAACGCCAGCACCTCATGGATGAGTGGGAACCCGGAGGACGCCAGCAAGATCGCGGGATATATCGCTACCCAACTTCTTGTTTGGGAAACCGTCGTGGGTGAGCGCGACAGCCAGTTTAACCATGTGGACGCCAATGCTCAGGGCAAAAACAACGTGACGGAATATATCAGCGCCGATCATCCCCTATACAGCGAGATTTTCAGCCAGTATTCCGCCATTGAGAGCGCGGTCAAGCGCCACACTATGCTGCCCAGCTTTTTCAGCAGTACCGCCGACGCCGGGGCCTATGAGCTGAAATGGGACGGCCAGCAGTATTCCCTCACTCTCACGGATACCAACGGTGTGCTGGGTGACTACACCTTCTCCAGCAGCACCACCGGGCTGAATTTCTCCGTGGACGGCAATCAGCTCACCATCACTTCCGCCCAGGCCATCAAAGGTTCTGTAACGGTGAAAGCAGAAAAAATCTCTGCCCAGCGCAGCGGCGTCGTGGTTTGGACGGATGGCATTACCGGCGGCGGCAAGCAGGACTTTGCCACCTATGGGGAAACCGTGTCCGATTCTATGGTGGGCTATCTGAACCTGGAAGTGAAAACCGGCAATATGAAGCTGATTAAGACTTCCGAGGATGGACAGGTGGCCGGGATCAACTTCACCATCACCGGCGAGGGGTATAGCGCCACCAAGACCACCAATGAGGCGGGCGAGATCGACATCACCGACCTCAACCCCGGCGTTTATACCGTAACCGAGCAGTCCATTGACAAATATGAACCCCAGGAAACCCAGCGCGTGACCATCGTCAGCGGCCAGACCGCTACCGTGAATTTCAACAACAAGCTGAAGCGCGGCAGCCTGGAAGTGACGAAAACCAGCGAGGACGGACTGGTGGAGGGCATGACCTTCCACTTGTATGGCACATCCCTCTCCGGGCAGCCGGTGGATGAGTATGCTGTGACAGATGGAAACGGTGTGGCGCGTTTTGAAAACGTGCTCATCGGCACGGGCTATGTACTGGAGGAGGTGGATACCCCCATCCGTTATGTGGTGCCGGATTCCCAGACAGCCACCATCGAGTGGAACGAAGTTACTCACAAGAGCGTGAATAACGTGCTGAAGAAGTTCCGCGTCACCGTCACCAAGAGCGATGTAGAAACGGGCGCGCCCCAGGGCGAAGGTTCTCTGGCCGGCGCTGTGTATGGGCTGTATAAGGGAGATACCCTTATCGACAGCTTCACCACGGACGAGAACGGCCAGTTCACCACCGGCTATTACGTCTGCGATTCGGACTGGACAATCCGTGAAATCACGCCGTCCGAGGGTTATCTGCTTGATACGACTGTTCACAAGGTCGGTGCTGAACCGCAGCTCTATACTGTGGAACACAATCAGACCGCAAATGATGTAACCGAACAGGTTATGAAAGGCAATATCGCTATCATCAAACATACCGATGATGGGGAAACTAAGATTGAGACACCGGAAAACGGTGCTGAATTTGAAATCTACTTGAAATCTTCAGGCTCATTTGAAAAAGCTGACAAAGATGAAAGAGATACCATTGTTTGTGATGAAAACGGATTTGCTCAGACAAAGGATATGCCATACGGTGTATATACCGTTCATCAGACCAAAGGCTGGGAAGGTCGTGAGTTGATGAAAGACTTTGATGTTTTCATTTCTCAGGACGGACAGACCTACCGT
>OGQW01001393.1_pt1 | contig 14796 bp, 14 predicted proteins | sample 1553301 | NCBI WGS metagenome assembly OGQW01 (sample SAMEA2579974, study PRJEB22360) | human gut metagenome
GAGAGCATCTGCCTTACAAGCAGAGGGTCATAGGTTCGAGCCCTATAGGTCCCATGTTACAAAAGAATATGGCGAGATAGCTCAGTTGGCTAGAGCACACGGTTCATACCCGTGGTGTCGGGAGTTCGAGTCTCCCTCTCGCTACTACATGGACACCTTGAACAGAGGTGTCTTTTTTGCATATACAGGGAGAATACCGTAAAACACTGCCAAAGCGGAAATATTTTCACTTGTACAATTCATAGAATAATGGTATTCTTTTACGGGAAAATAAAATGATAGAAGTCAGAAAGGAGAATGAAAATGCGCGTTGGAATGGGGTATGATGTACACAGACTGGTGGAAGACAGAAAGCTGATTATAGGCGGAGTGGAAATTCCGTATGAAAAAGGTCTGCTGGGACATTCTGATGCGGATGTCCTGCTTCATGCGATTATGGACGCACTGCTCGGTGCGGCGGCGCTTGGAGATATTGGAAAGCATTTTCCGGACAACGATGACAGATATAAAGGCATTTCCAGTCTGGAACTGTTAAGACAGGTTGGAAAGCTTTTAGATGAAAAGAATTATGTCATTGAAAATATTGATGCAACGATTATTGCGCAGAAGCCGAAAATGCGTCCGTATATCGATGAAATGCGCAAAAATATTGCAGACACCTTAAAGCTTGACATCGACCGTGTCAATGTAAAGGCAACGACCGAGGAAGGACTTGGCTTTACCGGTACGGGAGAGGGCATTTCTTCCCAGGCGGTTTGCAGCTTAAATGACGTGACTAATTATATCTATGGCGATTCGGATATGACAAATTGTTGTGGCGGATGTGGCGGATGTTCCGTAAAATAAAGTAACAGCAATCAGACATTGAGGAGTAGACATGGAGTTTTTTAAATATGTAAAACAGGAAATTGCGGTCATAAAGGACAGGGACCCGGCAATAAAATCAACGATGGAAGTGTTTTTATATCCGAGTTTTCATGCAATTTTAAAATATCGCAAGGCGCATAAACTGTACCTGAAAAAGCACTATTACCGCGCACGCCGCATTTCGCAGAAAACGGCAAGAAAGACCGGTATCGAGATTCATCCGGGTGCCCAGATTGGTGAAGGTCTGTTTATCGACCACGGACATGGTGTGGTTATTGGTGAAACAGCCATTATCGGGGATAATGTAACACTGTATCAGGGGGTAACACTTGGCGGAACCGGAAAAGAAAGCGGAAAGCGCCACCCGACAGTGGGGAATAACGTATTAATCGGTGCGGGAGCAAAGGTGCTTGGTTCATTTACAATCGGAGATAACTGTAAAATCGGCGCCGGTTCGGTTGTTCTTGAAAATGTGCCGCCGAATTCAACGGTTGTCGGTGTACCGGGTAAAATCGTTATTCAAAATGATGTACGTGTCAATGACGATTTAGACCAGGTGCATCTGCCGGACCCGGTACAGACGGAAATGGACGATTTAAAGAGTGAAAATGCGCGCCTTCGGGTACGTCTTGATAAATTAGAGAAGGCATTGGAAAGTGTGACCAATCCATAAATTTAAGATTGTTCACACAACTATTTGTGCCGTAGACGCCACAAATAGATTTACCGCAGGGTTGAATGGATTCAGCCCGCGTACTGCCGACACAAAGCGTCTACGGAAAAGAGGAGCAATAATGAAAATTTATAATACACTGACAAGAAAAAAAGAAGAATTTCAGCCGCTTGAAGAAGGCAAGGTAAAGATGTATGTCTGCGGACCGACCGTATACAACCTGATTCATATCGGAAATGCAAGACCGATGATCTGCTTTGATACGGTAAGAAGATATCTGGAATATAAGGGATATGATGTCAATTACGTATCCAACTTTACGGATGTCGATGATAAGATTATCAAAAAGGCCAATGAAGAAGGTGTATCTGCCGAAGAAATTTCACAGCGTTATATCGCAGAGTGTAAAAAGGACATGGAGGGCATGAATATCAAGCCTGCCACAACACATCCGCTTGCAACACAGGAAATCGGCGGCATGATTGACATGATTCAGACATTGATTGACAAAGGCTATGCCTACAATGTTAATGGTACGGTTTATTACCGCACCAGAAAGTTTGAGGGCTACGGAAAGCTTTCCAAGAAAAATATTGATGATCTGGAAGCCGGACACAGAGATATCAAGGTTGCCGGAGAATCCGAAAAGGAAGACCCGTTAGACTTCGTATTGTGGAAGCCGAAAAAAGAAGGCGAGCCTTACTGGGAATCACCGTGGAGTGAGGGAAGACCGGGCTGGCATATTGAGTGTTCTGTCATGTCTAAGAAGTATCTGGCAGACGAGATTGATATTCACGCGGGCGGTGAGGATTTGATTTTCCCACACCATGAAAATGAAATTGCCCAGTCAGAAGCTGCAAATGGTGTACCGTTTGCAAAATACTGGATGCATAACGCATTTTTAAATATTGACAATAAGAAGATGTCTAAATCTCTCGGTAACTTCTTTACTGTAAGAGATATCAGCAAAGAATATGATTTACAGGTACTGCGTTTCTTTATGTTAAGTGCGCATTACAGAAATCCGATTAATTTCAGCCATGACCTGATGGAATCCGCAAAGAACGGTCTGGATAGAATCGTGACGGCAGTCGGCAATCTGACACACCTTGCGGAAAATGCACAGGCTGGTGCAATGACAGATGAAGAAAAGGCACTGCTTGAAAAGACTGCGGAAATGACAGCAAAATTTGAAGCAGCAATGGAAGATGATTTTAATACGGCAGATGCGATTGCAGCTGTATTTGAACTTGTTAAATTTGCAAATTCCAATTCATCGGCAGATAATACCGCAGAATATCTCAATGCGTTAAAGGCAAAGATTACAGCTTTGACAGATGTACTGGGACTTGTAACGGAAAAAGAAGCGGAGATGTTAGATGAAGAAATCGAAAATCTGATTGCACAGCGCCAGCAGGCAAGAAAAGACAGAGATTTTGCAAAAGCAGATGAAATCAGGGATACTCTTTTGGCAAAGGGCATTGTGTTAGAAGATACAAGAGAAGGCGTAAGATGGAAAAGAGCTTAAATTTTGAAGAAAATCTGACACGGAATATCTGGCAGAATTTAGAGCTTGCACAGGTAGAACCGCGGCAGTTATCCCCCCTGGTGCTTGCCTATATCGGCGACAGCATTTACGACCTTGTGATCCGCACTTATTTAATCAGCCTTGGCAACATGCCGGTCAACAAAATCAACCGGCATGCGTGCAGGCTGGTCAAGGCGGAAACGCAGTCTAAACTGATTGGCATCCTTGAAGAACAGCTGACGGAAAATGAACTGTCAGTCTATAAAAGGGGCAGAAATGAAAAGTCGGATACTTCTGCAAAAAACGCGACAATCGGTGATTACAGACGTGCAACCGGTTTTGAGGCCTTAATGGGATATCTGTATCTGGACGGGCAGTACGACCGCCTGACAAAGCTGGTACATACAGGTCTAGAGGCAATCGGGGAATGGGAACACCATAGAATGGAGAAAAAATGAGATATAAAGAATTTATTATAGAGGGCAGAAATGCCGTGCTGGAAGCATTTCGCGCAGGAAAGACCATTGACAAGCTGTTTGTGTTAGACGGCTGTCAGGACGGTCCTGTAAAAAGTATTTTGCGGGAAGCCAAAAAGACGGATACTATTATCAATTTTGTGGATAAAGAACGGCTGGACAGACTGGCAAACAGCGGACATCACCAGGGTGTTGTTGCGCAGGCGGCAGCATATGAATATGCGGAAGTCGAAGATATTTTAAATGCAGCCAAGGAAAAGGGTGAAGCCCCTTTTATTTTTATTCTGGACGAGATTGAAGACCCGCACAATCTGGGGGCAATTATCCGTACGGCAAACCTTTGCGGGGCACACGGTGTTATTATTCCGAAGCGCCGTGCCGTGGGACTTACGGCGACCGTAGCAAAGACATCAGCCGGAGCAATTAATTATACACCGGTGGCAAAAGTAACCAACATTGCAAAGACCATTGAGGAACTGAAAAAAGAAGGCATGTGGTTTGTATGCGCCGATATGGACGGACAGACGATGTATGATTTAAACCTTACAGGACCGATTGGACTGGTTATCGGCAATGAAGGTGCGGGGGTGAGCCGTCTTGTAAAAGAAAAATGTGATTTTACGGCATCAATTCCGATGAAGGGCGATATTGATTCGCTGAATGCTTCCGTAGCGGCAGGTGTGCTGGCATATGAGATTGTGCGCCAGCGTTTAAAGGCATAGGTAAAACAGATACTGGCGGAAAAGGTGTAAGCGGATAAAGCCGGATGCCGCTCTGTGTGAAAACGCTTAAAATAAAGCGTATTGGGGAGAATAAAACATGGATTTGAAACAGTGCAGTGATGAAGAATTGATTGTACGGTACCGCGATGGAGATACAGATGCAATGGATTTTATATTTGAACGGTATAAACATCTGGTGCGTAAAAAAGCAAAAGCCATGTTTTTAGCCGGCGGTGATAATGACGATTTGATTCAGGAAGGCATGATTGGGCTATATAAGGCAATCCGGGATTATAATACAGACCGGGAGGCTTCTTTTGCGACCTTTGCAAGTATGTGCATCAATCGTCAGATGATTACGGCGGTGGCGGCATCAAACCGTAAAAAAAATATGCCGCTGAATACCTATGTTTCATATGATATGCCGGCCGGCGGTGATGAAGACAGTGATATGCGTCTTGTTGATATTCTGCAGTCGCAGACAGAGCTAAATCCTGAAAAACTGCTGATAGACAAAGAGCATAACTGGGACTTAAAGAGCCGTTTAAAAGAAGTACTGAGTACCTTTGAACAGCAGGTGCTGACTTATTATCTGGAAGGAATGGACTATACAGCAATTGCAAAAAAAATGCAGAAGCCGCCGAAGTCAGTTGATAATGCCCTGCAACGGATACGCAGTAAAGCGGCCCGTCTGACCTTAGAAAATTAAGTGATTGATGTTTGACAGGAAAAGTAGTATGCTGTTTATAGATAAAAAGTATTGTATGGCGGTGACGGATTTATAGGGGAATTAAGTGCAATGTGATACGGAATGACTGCGCCGCAGGCATCGCAGCAGTTCAGTCTTAAAGGTTGTTAATCAGGGAAATGTCTGCAGAATGGAGTTTACTATGAAAAAATGTTTGAAAAGGGTTATGGCACTTTTTATGACCTCATCACTACTGTTATCAGGGTGCGGTGCAGCAGAAAGTGCAGACGACCGGAAACCGGAAACAGGAAACAGAAGGTACAGAAACGGTAGAGCTTACGGTATGGGGAGAAAAAGATAATACAGCAACGCTTACAAAGATGATAGACAGTTTTAAAGAACAGTATAAGGGACAGGCGGATTTTAATATCACACTTGAAACACAGGCGGATTCAGGAGTAAGAGATGTGATGCTTACAGATGTCCACGGCGGGGCAGATGTATTTTCGTTCCCGGATGACCAGCTTATATCGCTTGTTGCAGGCGGGGTGCTGGTTCCGGTTCCTAATGCAGAAGAAGTGTCGGCAGAGAATATAAAAGAGTCATTGGATGCTGCAACTCTTAATGGAAAATTATACGGATATCCAATGACGGCAGACAATGGATATTTTATGTATTATAATAAGGACTATTTTACGGAGGAGGATGTAAAGTCGTTGGATAAAATGCTTTCCGTAGCACAGGCAGCGGGAAAGAAAGTGGCGATGGAATTTAATTCGGGCTGGTATCTGTATTCTTTTTTTGGTAATACGGGTCTGAAACTGTCATTGAATGAAGACGGAGTTACAAATGCCTGTAACTGGAATGATACATCCGGTGATATAAGAGGTGTTGATATAGAAGAGGCGTTAAAAAGGATTACATCAAATGCCGGTTTTTTAAGCTGCCCGAATGGGGAAATTGCGGACAAGATGAAATCGGGAGAAGTAATAGCCGGTATCAGCGGTGTATGGGATGTTATGAATGCAAAAGAAGCGTGGGGAGCTGACTATGGAGCATGTAAACTGCCAGCTTATACATGCGCCGGAAGAGAAGTGCAGATGGCTTCATTTACGGGATATAAAATGATGGGTGTCAATGCCTATTCTAAAAATAAAGACTGGGCATGCAAGCTTGCAGACTGGATGACAAATGAAGAAAATCAGAAAATACGTTTTACAGAGCGTAATCAGGGACCGTCAAATATTAATGCAGCTGCTTCACCGGATATTAAAAAGGTAGCAGCAATACAGGCTGTAATTGACCAGTCAAAGTATGGTACACTCCAGAGGGTTGGAAATAGCTACTGGGATGCCTGTAAATCGTTTGCAGATACGATTCTTAGCGGAAACACAGGTGGTCTTTCGGAACAGGAGCTTATGGATGTGCTTGTAGACGGGATTACGGCGTCAACGGTAAAATAATAACCGGAAAAGCTGTTTTGGGATTACGCATAAGAAAAGAGGGTTTATATGAATAAAAAAAGAACAAGCCTGAAGGCGCTGATACTGGTGCCGGTATTTATATTAGGAATATTATCTGTACTGTCAAATGTTATGGCAGTTAATAATATAAGAAAGGTAAATCGGAATGCTTCACGTATTGCAGATGATTGCATGAACAGCATTTCCGAGCTTTCTGCCATTGAGAACGAAACACAGTCTATACATAAGCTGGGTTTGTCCCATATTATAGCAACGGACCTCAATACAATGATTTCCATTGTTGAAGAAATGCAGACAGAACAGGAAACGTTAGAGCAGGAGCTTGAAGATTACAGAAAATATGTAGAGCCGGAGGATGAAAGCTCCTATGAAACGGTTGTATCCAATTATGAGACGATGAAGTATGAGCTTGGTAATCTGATGGCATACAGTGCACTTGGAAAAAATACCGAGGCTTATGCACTGGCAAATGGAGCTGTCAGTGAAAGCAGCATGGCAATTCAAAATGAAATTAATGTCATGAAGGAGCATGCGAACACTGCGGCATCTGATGCGCGAGAAAAACTATCGGATGTTTATCTGGGTGCATTAGTAAGCAATGGCATAATTATTGCTATTAGTGTCACGCTTCTTATGGTGGCGTTATACTGTGTAATACGTTTTGTGATTAAACCGATTCTTGCCACGAATAAGGACATCAGGGACATTATCAGCGGAATTGATAAAGGTGAAGGAGATCTGACCAGGAGAGTCGCTGTTTTGTCAAATGATGAAATTGCTGATCTTGGAAATGTTATTAATCTGTTTATGGATAAACTCCAGCAGATACTAAAGATGATTATCGAGAACACGAATCATATGGAGAATGTGGTACGTGAGGTAGGAGAAAGTGTTGCAACGTCAAATGACAGTGCAACAGATTTATCGGCGATGACAGAAGAGCTGTCAGCAACCATGCAGGATGTAGGACATTCGGTCAGTGTTATTAATAATAATACTGAAAATGTACGCGGTGATGTTGAGATGATAGCACACAAGTCCGGTGAAATTAACGAATTCTCAAAAGAGATGAAGGCCAATGCGGATAAGATGGAGAGCGATGCAAGAAATAATATGGATAAAACCAATGAAACCATTGGAATTATATTAGAGGGACTTGGAAAGGCGATTGAAGACAGCCACAGTGTAGGACAGGTAACCAGCCTGACGGATGAAATTTTAAATATATCAAGCCAGACCAACCTGCTTGCATTAAATGCGAGCATTGAAGCAGCGAGAGCCGGCGAGGCAGGAAAAGGTTTTGCAGTTGTAGCGGATTCAAGCCGTGAAACGGCAAACAGAATCCAGCAGATAAATTCCGTTGTTGTAGCAGCTGTCAATAATCTTTCAGATAATGCCAATGAGCTTGTGGGTTATATACAAAATGCCATATTACCGGAATTCGAAGCATTTGTAGAAAGCGGTGTAAAGTATAGGGATAATGCATCCTACATTGAAAATGCAATGCAGGAATTTACGGCAAAGACAGATATGTTAAAGAAAAATATCGATGAAATTGCATTGTCTATCAGTGCCATTACAACAGCAGTGGACGAAGGCGCAGAAGGAATTAATGGAGCTGCAAAAAGCACGCAGAATCTGGTTGAAGATATCGTAAATATCAGTGACAAAATGAATGAAAATAAAGTAATTGCACAGACATTGCAGAAAAGTACACATGTCTTTGCAAACTTCTAAAAAGAGTGTTCTCTGCGGTAATAGTCTTCTACAGGAAGTTTTATCGCAGAGAAAATAAAAAGTTGACTTGACAAATAAAGTGAGGTATAATATTATAGTTCTTGCGTAGAACGCAGGCTGTTGTAGCTCAGTGGCAGAGCACTTCATTGGTAATGAAGAGGTCGGGGGTCCGACTCCCCTCAACAGCTTTATAAAAAGAAAGAAAGACATTGAGCGGATTTTACAAAGTAGTCTGTTCAATGTCTTTTTGTATATTATTTTTGTATTTTATATGAAATAACCGTTGCCTGTACTCCTATAGATGTGGTATTATAACAACGTGTGGTTTTTGGGAAAACAAAAATTTTCCTACAGGCACGATGAATACGTTTTATGCAGGCTGGTAAGAATCAGCGGAATGGAGGAAACTATGGTAAAAGCTATTGTTGGCGCGAACTGGGGTGACGAAGGTAAGGGTAAGATTACAGATATGCTTGCTGAGGAGTCAGATATTATCGTAAGATTCCAGGGAGGAAGCAACGCAGGACATACAATTATTAACGATTATGGTAAGTTTGCACTGCATTTGCTGCCATCAGGTGTTTTCTATAATCATACAACAAGTATTATCGGCAACGGTGTTGCTTTAAATATACCTTATCTGGTAAACGAATTAAAAAGTCTTACAGACAGAAATGTTCCGATGCCTAAGATTTTAGTGTCAGACAGAGCACAGATTCTTATGCCGTACCATGTGGATTTTGATACCTATGAAGAAGCAAGACTTGCAGGAAAGTCTTTCGGTTCTACAAAATCCGGTATTGCACCATTCTACTCAGATAAATATGCAAAAATCGGTTTTCAGGTAAGTGAGTTATTTGATGAGGAACTTTTTGAAGAAAAAGACAAGCTGATGGAAAAAATTGAAAATGTCGTAACTTTAAAAAATGTGATGTTAGAGCATCTTTATCATAAGCCGTTACTTAACGCGGAAGATATTTACAATACATTAATAGAATATAAAGAAATGATTAAGCCGTATGTAACAGACACTTCCGCATATCTGCATCAGGCATTAAAGGAAGGCAAGAAGGTTTTATTGGAAGGACAGCTTGGTTCTTTAAAAGACCCTGACCACGGTATTTATCCGATGGTTACATCTTCTTCCACATTAGCACCTTACGGCGCAATCGGCGCAGGTATTCCGGCAAGCTCCATTCAGGATGTTGTAACGGTTGTTAAGGCTTATTCATCAGCAGTCGGTGCCGGTGCATTTGTCAGTGAAATCTTCGGAGAAGAAGCGGACGAATTAAGAAAGCGCGGCGGTGATGGCGGTGAATTCGGTGCGACAACAGGACGACCAAGACGTATGGGATGGTTTGATGCCGTTGCAACACGTTATGGTGTCAGAATGCAGGGAACAACAGAAGTTGCATTGACTGTTATTGATGTATTAGGTTATTTAGATGAAATCCCGATGTGTGTCGGATATGAAATTGACGGTAAGGTGACAAAGGATTTCCCGACAACTGCACAGCTTGAAAAAGCAAAGCCGGTATTAAAGACATTCCCAGGCTGGAAGTCAGACATCAGAGGTATTACAAAGTATGAAGACCTTCCGGAAGCATGTAGAAATTATATCGAAGCCATTGAACAGGAAATTGAAGCACCGATTACAATGGTATCAAACGGACCGGGAAGACATGAAATTATTCACAGAGTAAGCAGTTATTCAAAGTAAAATAAATTGCAAAAAGGGGCTGTCACATGAAGAAATATGAAAATATTTCAACCGTGTGACAGCCGTATCCTTTTAATCGTCGGATTTGTGGGAGAGAATGCGGTATACGAGCATCATGGCATAAATCACGATTGGAAAGATAATATCCGTAAAAATCAGACCGTTAAACAGTGTACGGGCAGAATCTGTATTGATAAAAGCTGTAATCAGTGTTACAAGCAGTAAAAGTCCCCATGCAATGACAGCAGTGAGTGCGGCAATGCGTTTGATTTTTTTCATTGTATCATCCTTTCTAGGTAATTATGATTTATTTAGTGTAACATAAAGTGAAAGAGAAAAAAAGAAGTCATTCAGAATATGAAATGGTGGAATGGAGATTATTATGATAAAAAATGTTTTAGAGTATCTGGAGCAGTCTGCGGCAAAATCGCCGGATAAAACAGCGGTGGCAGATGAACATAATGCCTTTACCTATCAGGAACTGCTGGACAATGCGCAGAGAGTGGGTGCGGTACTGCAAAAGGAAACACAGGTGCGTACCGCAGTTCCGGTTTATATGGAAAAGAGCTGTAATGCATTGGCAGCATTTATGGGAGAAGATGCAGAAGAAGCAAACCGTGCGCTTGCGGCAAGCTTTCAGTCCTTACAGCAGGTGTCTGATTATAACAGTGCGTTTATGAATCTGGAATCCGGTTCAGTCGATGCGGTCTGCATGGATATCGGTGTCGCAAAGTACGAACTGGAAGCCCGAGGCAGCAAATATGTGATGTTAAATGAACATGTATCTTCCGAGCAGTATGGCATCGGTTTTAAAAAGGGCAATACCGAATTAAGAAATCAGGTACAGGAAGCGTTAAATGAAATGCTGGCAGATGGTACATTTAACGAAATCGCACAGAAGTGGAAGCTGGAAGAAAGCGTATGCCTGGGACAGAGCGGTGCAGATGAAGTGCTGCTTGCCGAAAACGGACAGACACAGAAGAAAAATTCTGTTGCACAGCTGGGAGAAATCATTGTGCAGTTAAAAAACGGCATGTTTGCCACACTTGGTATTTTTATTCTCACACTGGTGTTCTCACTGCCGCTCGGACTTGTGATTACATTTATCCGTATGAGTAAAGTAAAGCTTTTACAGTGGATTGCGAAGATTTATATTTCAATTATGCGTGGTACGCCGTTGATGCTGCAGCTTCTGGTTGTATTTTTCGGACCATATTACCTGTTTGGCATTTCACTGTCATACTCGTATCGTTTCTATGCAGTTATTATTGGTTTTGCATTAAATTATGCGGCATATTTTGCAGAAATTTACCGCGCCGGTATCGAAGCTGTTCCGGCAGGACAGTATGAAGCCGCCGAGGTGCTGGGATATTCAAAGACACAGACCTTTGTACGTATTATATTCCCGCAGATGGTAAAGCGGGTGATGCCGCCTGTAACCAATGAAGTGATTACCCTGGTAAAGGATACATCGCTTGCCTTTGCACTGGCATACACAGAAATGCTTACGCTCGCAAAACAGGTTGCGGCAACGAATGCAAGCATTATGCCGCTGTTTGTAGCCGGTGTATTTTACTACATTTTCAACTTCTTAGTTGCATGGATTATGGAACAGATTGAAAAGAGCATGCAGTATTACAGATAAATTATAGATAACGTATCTGCGGATTGCCAAAAAGGCAGGCGGCAGGAAGCGTCTGCGGAAATGAGGAATTAAGATGAAATTATTAGAGATGAAGCATGTCGGCAAACGTTTTCGCGAGCTTGAAGTATTAAAAGATATATCAATGGAAGTGGAAGAAGGCGAGGTTGTAGCAATTATCGGACCATCCGGCTCCGGAAAATCAACCCTGCTTCGCTGTGCAACCCTGCTTGAAACAATGGATAAGGGTGTTTTGAAATACTGTGGGGAAGCGGCAACGGATAATGCGGAGGGAGAAGCCACCCATTACGTATCCAGACAACAGCTGGCACAGTTAAAGAATAATTTTGGACTGGTTTTCCAGAATTTTAATCTGTTCCCGCATTATTCGGTTTTAAAAAATGTGACGGATGCGCCGATACATGTGCAGAAGCGTGACAGGGATGAAGTCTATAAAGAGGCAAGGGAGCTGCTTAGAAAAGTAGGACTTGCAGAAAAAGAAAACAGCTATCCGGGACAGTTATCCGGTGGACAGCAGCAGCGTGTGGCGATTGCCAGAGCGCTTGCCATGAATCCGAAAATGCTCTTTTTTGATGAGCCGACTTCGGCACTGGATCCGGAAATTACAGCCGGTATCTTAAAGGTACTGCGTGAGCTGGCACAGGAAAAAATGACGATGGTGATTGTAACGCATGAAATCGCATTTGCAAGGAAAGTGGCAGACCGTGTTATTTTTATGGACAGCGGTGTGATTGTCGAGCAGGGAAAGCCGGAAGATGTCATTGATAATCCGGATAATGAAAGAACAAAAGCATTTTTACAGAAGCTATCCTAATATGAATCGGAGGAATTATGGGTACAAAACCGGTAAGAATAGATAACAGAAAACGTGAAAAGGCACGCAGGCGCAGACAGACTGCCGCGGCGCGGGCGGCAGTGCTTGCAGCAGCGCTTGTGCTTGTGGCAGTGCTTGTAGTGGCTGGCATTATAAGACATCATAAAAAGACACAGACGGTGCAGAATGATACTTCTGCACAGACGGTATCACAGACAGAAAACGGTACAGATACTGTGCAGGGCCAGCAGACATCTCAGACAGAAGCAGCCGGAGAAACACTTGCAGGCACACAGGTACAGAGTGTGACGGCAAAGGGCTATGCCATTCAGGTGGTAGACGGTGTGACGTATATCGGCGGCGTGATGATTGCCAATAAGTCTTATTCCCTGCCGGAAAGCTATGCACCGGGTGATTTGCTGCCGGAAGTCAAAGAAGCCTTTGCAGTCATGCAGAAAGCCGCTGCCGCACAGGGCTTAAATATTTACATTTCTTCAGGTTACCGCTCATACAGCCGTCAGCAGACACTGTATAACAATTATGTAAAGAGTGATGGAAAGGCACTGGCAGATACGTATTCGTCAAGACCGGGATATTCGGAACACCAGACGGGACTCTGCTTTGATTTAAATACGATTGATGATTCCTTTGGTAATACGAAGGAAAGTGCATGGCTGGAACAGCATGCACAGGAGTACGGATTTATTATCCGTTTTCCAAAGGGAAAAGATGCACAGACCGGCTATCAGTATGAGCCGTGGCACCTGCGTTACTTAGGCATTGACATGGCAACAAAGGTGTATAACAGTGGACTTTCACTGGAAGAATATTTAGGAATTACGTCAGAGTATGCCGACTAGTGTGAAAAATCCATAAATGAAAGATTTTTCACACAGCAATTTGTTTCCGAGTGAAAACAAATTGCCTAATGGCAGATGAGAAATCGCTCAGAATAGGAGTAGTATAATGAAGCTTTTTGTATACAGTATGAGAGAATATGATGAACTGGCCTTTTTTGAGAAGTTCTGTGGGGAATACGGTGTGGAATTCGGGTATACGACACAGACACCGTGCCTTGAAAATGTAGAGCTTGCAAAGGGCTATGATGTTGTGGATATTATCACGACAATTATGGATAAGCCGATGATTGATGCGTTTTATGCGGCGGGAATCCGCTGTATTTCATCAAGAACGATTGGGTATGACCATATAGATACGGAATATGCCCATACGCTTGGCATGGGTGTGACTCATGTAACTTACAATCCGGCGAGTGTGGCGGATTATACCATTATGTTAATGCTGATGGGGTGCCGTAAGGCAAAGCACATTATGGAACGTGCCGCGATTCAGGATTATACGCTCAAAGGAAAAATCGGCAGGGAGTTCAGCGACTGTACGGTTGGTGTAATTGGTACGGGACGCATCGGAAAAACGGTGATTGACCATCTTGGCGGTTTTGGCTGTAAAATGCTTGCTTATGATATTTACGAGCAGGAAGCAGTAAGGGAAAAGGCAGAATACGTAAGCCTTGACAGACTGATTCGGGAAAGTGATATTATTACACTGCACGCACCGGCAACAGATGATAATTATCACATGATTGATACGCAGGCAATTCAGAAAATGAAGGACGGTGTCATTATAATCAATTGTGCGAGAGGTGCGCTGATTGACACGGATGCTTTAATTGAAGGCATTGAAAATGGAAAAGTTGGTTTTGCGGGGTTAGATGTTGTGGAACATGAGAGCGGACTGTATTATTTTAACCGTATGGGTGAACCGCTTGGCAATCCAAAGCTAGCAATCCTGCGTTCCTATTCCAATGTCGTTGTAACACCGCATACCGCATTTTACACGGATGAAGCCGTATCCAATATGGCAGAAAATTCGATTATCGGAGCAATGAAATTTATCAGCGGGGAACACAGCAGTTTTGAAGTCAGGTGATGGCAGATGAGAAATTGCCTGCGCTTGGCATATTTTCATAAAATACGGCTTGAGTACCGGTGTCGAATATTGTATACTAAAGTAAATTGTAAAAAATGGAGGATATAAAGAAAATGCAGGAATTTAAACCATTCAAAGAAGGAAAAGTAAGAGAAGTTTACGATATCGGAGAGAATCTTATTCTTGTGGCAACAGACAGAATATCAGCATTCGACCACATTTTAAAGAATAAGATTACAGATAAGGGTGCAATCTTAACACAGATGTCAAAGTTCTGGTTTGATTACACAAAGGATATTGTAAAGAATCATATGGTTTCTGTAGATGTAAAAGATATGCCGGAATTTTTCCAGTCAGAAAAATACGACGGAAACAGCATGCTGTGCAAGAAGCTGGAAATGCTCCCGATTGAATGTATCGTGCGTGGATACATTACAGGCAGTGGCTGGGAAAGCTACAAGAAGAACGGTACTG
>OGQW01001415.1_pt1 | contig 14627 bp, 12 predicted proteins | sample 1553301 | NCBI WGS metagenome assembly OGQW01 (sample SAMEA2579974, study PRJEB22360) | human gut metagenome
GCCCTCTAGCGCCGGGCTTGAGCGTGCGCTTTATCTCTCGCTTCGCTCGGTGCTTTATTTTACTTTATGCTTGCAATTTACTTTGGTCTGCTATGCCCATTCCTCACTCCTCACTCCTCACTCCTCACTTAACTCTACTGTATCCTAATATTATTCAAACAATCCACCTTACTAGGCGTTGAACAGCTCGTCAACGATATTGCAAACAGCAGGTCTGTGCAACCCACTTCTTTACAAAAATCAATAGCGTTTATATCAAAATATCTGAAATCACAAACATAGATTTTTGAGAAGCCATGGGTGAAAAATGGTATCAGAGCATTTCCAAAGCTGTCTTTGAACACCACAAGCACTCTGCCATTGTCCACGCCCGTGTCTATCTCAGCTATCTCCTGATCCACATTGAGTATCGCAGAATAGCAGTTCACGCCCTCTGCATAGTCAAAAAACAGCGTAGACTCCACAGGGTTTTTAAACTCCGTATCATAATACTTTACCGTCAGATCATCATTATTGTCAGGCTTATAGTAAATGAACTTGTCAGGATATTTTTTCAACTCACTATTGTAATTGCTGTAAGCATACATCGTTCCCACAAAGCCGTCTATCTCCCATTTATCGTAGGTATCAAGGTCTGGAAAATCTATTCCCGACTGATCGGCAAAAACCTGCGCCGCATAATATGCTCCCAAAGGCTGCCAGTGGTGATCCGTTCTTGAGTAGATATATTCCTTTGTATGCTCAGCCAGAGAGTCATAAACATCGGTGTTGATTATTCCGTTAAGACCTGCGGCAATGTTGTCGATATTGTCTTTCTGATCTGAAACAGCGTCCTTGAGATTGTTCGGCATATAATAAGCCGCCGAAGTCGGGATAGACATATTGTATACGTTCACGCTGTCCCCAAGGTCAGCCTTCCATTTGTTTATGGTGTTCGCATACTTGTCGCCGTTCTCGAACGTGCCATAGTATGCACCCATTGCACGGACGTTTTCGCCCTTGCCGGATACTATAACGTCACCCTCCCACTGACCGTCGTCAAGATTGTCAGGCACGTCAACTACCTTTTCGCTTTCCGTTGATTTTTTCGTAGTTGTGCTTGTGTCGGTGGTCTTTGTATCCGCAGTGGTGGTGGTCCTCGAACCTGTAAAAGCCGTTACAGTTGTTGTTTTTGCGATCTTATCCTGATCCAGCTCTTCTTTTTCCACCGTTTTGAAATCGCCAGTTATAACAGTATCGTTGAGCTTTATTCCAAGCATATTCGTGAAATCAGAGCAGAAAGATTTAAGCTTTTCTCTGTTTGGAACAGTGTCGGTAAAATATTCGGTTATTCCGCTTGTGAAGTCACCGTCAAAATATGATGACAGCGAAAATTTCGGAAAAGTCGCAAGGTTTCTGTTTTCTGACTGTATAAAACCGCTTTCACGCTTCATCACAAGCAGTGCCGCAAACACGCCGAAAACAATAAGCAGGCAAACAACAGAATTTATAACATTAAACTCCAGCTCATGAATATTGTTTTTCTTGGCCTTTTCACGTTCCTCACGACGTTTTTTTGCCTTTTCGATGCCTTTTCTGTAAGCTTCCTCTGCCTTAGCGTCGCTTTCCTCTTTTTCCACAGGATCAGGTTTCGGCTCAGATTTAGGTTCAGCCTTTTTTTCAGCTTTCCTGACAGGCTTCTCCTCTTTCTGAACAGGCACTCTGACATTTATTGTCGTCTCTACCCTGCTTGGCTTGTGAGCATTCTCAGGCTTTTTCTCAGGGCTTCTCTTGTCGATTATCTCGACCCTTTTTCCTGCGATAACAGGGCCTTTATTCTGTGCCGCTGCGTCATATTCCCTATAATAGCTGTCAGGTATCTTCAGCACGAAATTCTTCTTATTCGGCAGCTTTTTCACAGTTCCGTCTGCTGAAACTGCCACAGATATCTCTTTTTTAGTGCCGTTTATGTGATTTTTCTCTTTGGAAAATGGGATAATGACCTCATTATCAGAAACCTTTTCCTCAGCATTTTTCTCCTGAGCTTTTTGTACAGACTGAGAATTTTCAACTTTTTCAGCTTTTTTCTCAACTTTTTTCAATGCTTCTTCATTATCATCATCAGTATTTAGCCATACGCTTTTCTTTGGCTTCAAAACAGGCTCGTCCGTCCAAATGCTGTGGCTGAGAGCCTTGTTTTTTCTGACTATCTTTTCCACTATCTCGTCATGAACAGTGGAGCTTTTCTCCGTTTCGTCAACTTTTGCCATGCTGACAGCTTCAGGCTTTTTCTTTTCCTCGCCTATAGGCTTTCCACCGAAAGTAACGCTGTCAAGATACTCTGTATAGGCTTCTGAAAGAGCCTTTGTATCAGGCAGTTTGAAGTCCTTTTCAAAATCTTTATTATTTGCCATACTCTTTCACCTGCCTAAAATCTGAAATACAAGAACGGATTGTTTGTTGTGTTCACAAGCAGAACGCTTGAGAGAACAAGTATCGCCGCATTGCATAGGATACCTGCTGACTGCATAAAATAGGCTGTACCCTTTGCAGAGAGCGCCTTTTCTTTGATCTTTGGTATAACAGGCATTGTGAAAAGCACTGCCGCTGCAAAAAGCCAGATATTGTTCATGAAAAGGTGCTGTGTAACTGTGTCGGTCAGCTTGTTTCCATTTGCTCCAACAAGCGCCTTGAAGAACGTACCCAGCGAGCCGAGGTTCTCAAAATAGAATATTCCGAAGCCTATGAAAATAACAAGCTTTGTATAGATATGTGCAAGGGGTACAGGCATTTTCTTCATGCGCTTTTTGCCTATGAGCATTTCAAAGAATATGAACATTCCATAGTAAAGTCCCCAGAAAACAAAGTTCCAGCTTGCACCGTGCCAAAGTCCTGTGCAGAACCAAACAAGGAAAAGTCCTCCGTATTTTCTTCTTTTGCCGAAGATAGGGAGATAAAGCACATAATCTCTGAAAAATGAGCTAAGGGAGATATGCCACCTCTGCCAGAACTCTGAGATAGTTTTGCAGATAAAAGGGTATTTAAAGTTCTCATCAAAGTGGAAGCCGAATATCCTGCCAAGACCGATAGCGATATCTGAATAGCCTGAGAAGTCAAAATAATACCACAGACCCACAAGAATTGCGCCAAGCCATGTGCCTGCCACAGAGAGGGTCTTTATATTTTCATAGCCGTTTGAAGCAGAGCCGAAAAGGGCTGTTACAATGGTGCTGAGATTATTTGCGATAATGACCTTTTTGCCAAGTCCGAGGATTATTCTTGAAAAGCCGTCGGAGATATCCTTGGCGGTGGTCTTTCTTTCATTTATCTCCTCGCCGATAACGGAGTATCTTACGATAGGTCCTGCAACGAGCTGTGGGAACATGGATACATACAAAAGAAATCTGCCGAAGTTTTTCTGAGGCTTGACCTTGCCCCAATAGCAATCGACGGTATAGGAAATAGTCTGGAACGTATAGAAAGAGATACCGATAGGCAAAACGATATTAGGCACCGGTATGCCTAGACCGAACCAATTGTTGAGATTTTCCACAAAGAACGCCGTATACTTGAAACCGAACAGCACCCCAAGGTTAAAGACAAGCGACCATGCAAGCGCCGCTTTTGCCTGCCAGCCTTCGGGGTGTTTTTCTATCACCCGACCATTTATGTAGTCCACAAGGGAGGAAACTATGAGGATACTAACCCAGACAGGCTCGCCCCATGCGTAAAAGATAAGTGAAAACACCACCAGCACTGCATTTCTTATGGCTGTACTGCGTGTGATAAAATAGCATATCAGGCACACAGGCAGGAAAAAATACAAGAAAAATAGATCTGCAAATACCACAACAAAACTCCTAACAAAAATTGATAAAACAGCCATTGTCGGCTTATTCCGACAAAAGGCGATACACATTTAAGTATATCAGTGAACACGCTAAAAGTCAATTAAAACAGAGGTCTGCGGAAAGTTTTTCGGTTATGCACAAAAAAAGCCGCACAAATTGTACGGCTTAGAAATATCTAAAAATCATGTGCAAGTGACCGATAACGGGCAAACAATGTCCGCCCCTACAGAAAGTCACGCATTTACGCTGTTTAATACTTTATTTTCAGGGTCTTGCCCGGAACGCTCACGCCGTCTGACAGAGTGATAGGGAGCTTTTGCTCCTCAGAGAAGCCGATAGTTTCGCCGTCTTTAAGCTCAACGCCCTCAGAAAGCACATACTCGGAGATAGAAAGCAAAAATCCAAGCAGGTCGTTAGGCTGTTTTGGAGAGTCAACTATCTCCATTTCCTCATATCCGAAAAATCTCATGCCTGATGTGAAAGCGCAAAGACCTGTTTTAGCAAGATACATACCTGTGTAGATAAGAATAGGCATCGGATATTCGCCGTCTTTGATAGTTTCAGCAAAGTTCACATAGAAATTCTTCTCATAAACTGTCGGGTCTTTATAGATACCGATAGCGTTATCGAGCTTGAGCAGAGAGCTTGCCACCTTTGCAAAGAGGATAGCCTGCTCAACAGCGCTTGTTTTATTCATTACAGCGAGCATAACGTGCGCCTGATGCTTAGCGACCTCGTTTGCGCCCTCTTTCCAGAGAATGTTATACTTTGCCGCATTTTCAGCTTCCTTGTTAGGAACTGGGTTAGGCATAAGTGAGCAAGCGACCACCATATCGCCAACCTTGAATACCATAGCGTTGTCTTTTACATCGTCCTGCGGAACGATGTTCCAATCGTCTTTCAGAAACTTTTTAAATCTGAGCCAATCCATGTTAGCGTCTGTGTAGAGAACGAAGCCTGCAAGGACGTTGCCTTCCTTTTTATCGTCCTTGGTTTCCTGAACGTTTTTGTTTTCTTCTGACATTTTGTTACCTCCATAAGATAAAGTCTGTTGAGGTCATTATAGCACACTTAGTGAGAAAATGCAACAGGGGGAGGTAAATGAGGAATGAGGAATTATGGTATCGCCTGCGGCGATGATTTTTTTGTCCTTTCTTTATCACCCTTCCCCTCAATAATTTGTATACCATGTACCTGACAAAAACGCCGTTCCGACTTCTCGTCAGAACGGCGTGGTTTTTATTCTGTTACCGCTGTTCCCTCAGCCTGCTGTGTTTCAGGCTCATTGAAAGGCAGTTTTACTGTTATGGTCGTGCCTTTTTCCAGTTCGCTTTCAAGCTGTATTTCGCCGCTGTGATATGCGACTATATGCTTGACAATGGAAAGTCCCAGACCTGTTCCGCCTATCTTCTTTGAACGGCTTTTATCAACTCGGTAAAAACGTTCAAAGATTCGGCTTTGATGCTCGTCGGATATGCCTATGCCTGTGTCGCTGAACACCGCCACGGCTTTGCCGTCCTCTGCGCCGACCGTTACCTTCAGGCTTCCGCCCTCATGATTGTACTTTATGGCATTGTCCATGAGATTTAAAAACAGTTCTGTGATGTAGCTCTGATTGCCGTATATCCGGACAGGTTCGCCCTCGACGGTCATTGTGACCTCTCTGTTATCTGCCTTGTGACGGAGTATCTCCTCTACGTCATGGGCGGTTTTCAGCAGGTCTATCTTATCGTTTAAAACGTGTTCCTGCTCCTCTATCTGGGAAAGCCTGATAATATCGTTTATAAGATACAAAAGTCTTTCACTTTCACGATATATCATACCGCCGTATTTCTTCACGTCCTCTTCCTTGGTGAAAATGCCGTTTTCAAGAAGCTCGCCAAAGCCTTTTATGGTGGTAAGCGGAGTTTTAAGCTCGTGAGATACGTTGGCTGAGAAGTCACGGCGTATCTGCTCGCTTTGTATCTCCTCTGTTACGTCAACAAAGAAGATTATGATACCAAAATCAAGGGTATTTTCGCTGTAGACCTTATTTGCAAAGGTACGGTAAAAACGGCTTTTTTCTGTGATGATACCTTTTGCTGCACCGCTTTCCTTGGCTTCTTCAAGCAGACCTATTATCTGCTGATCGTTGGTCATATGGTCTATCTTGGTATGCTCCGTAGGATCAAAGCTGTTGCCAAGAATTTTCAAGGCGCTCTTATTTACCGAAAGCACTGTCATGTCCTCGTCAAGAAGTATCATGCCCTCCACCATATTTTCAGTGATAAGTGATATTTTTTCTCTCTCTGCCTTTATTTTATTCATGTTCTTATGTATTCGTCCCATAAGAACGTCTGCATTTTTTATGATAGGTTCAAGTTCTTCATAAGGCGTTTCAAACTGACCGATATTCTCATTTCTCAGATCAAGTTGTTTTACAAGGGAATTTATCGGCTTTATCATGCTTTCTGAAAGCTTTATGGAGATTATGGTGGTGATAAAGATTATTCCTCCTGCGAACACCACCAGCATTGGTATCACTGCAAGGAACACCCCTGCAAGGTTTTCCTTATCTGTAGAAAATCTCAGCACGCCGCCGTTATATTTTATGGCATAATAATATGTAGTATATCCAAGGGTTTTGGAAAATCTTGTGGATTCGCCCTCGCCATTTGCCATAGCCTCTTTGAACTCTTCACGGTCTGAGTGGTTTTCCATTTTGGCGGGATCTGCTTCAGAGTCATATTTTACACTGCCATGTGCGTCGATGAAGGTGACACGGACATCATATTCTACTGATCTTTCCAAAATATCAGCCATTTCTGAGGGTTTATTGTTTCCTGCGGCAACGAGCTTTGCAGCGGATTTAAGCTCATTTTTAGTGAAACGCTGATAGGTAGAATATCCAAGAGAGCCTGCTACTAAAAGGAAAAACAGCACTGTACATGAAACAAGTATCGTCATGACTTTATAGAGTTTTTTCTGCATATGCTGTTCCTCCTTATCTGAAATTTTTTATATTTTATAGCCTACGCCACGGACTGTTTTGATAAGATCCGTACAGCCTGCGGCTTCAAGCTTTTGTCTGAGGGTTTTTATGTGCATATCAACAGTTCTTGTTTCCCCTGCAAACTCATAGCCCCAGACCATTTCCATAAGCTTATCACGGCTCACGGCTATGGACTTATGGCGCATAAGATACATCAAAAGCTCAAATTCCTTATAGGTCAAAACGACCTCCTGACCGTTATATGTACAGATACGTCTTGAAGCGTCAAGGGACACGCCCTGTTCTTCTATTACGTCAGCTTCGGCATTCTGCTTGCCTGCACGTCTTAAAACGGCTTTTATTCTTGAAAGCAGTTCCATTACGCCGAACGGCTTTGTTATATAGTCGTCTGCGCCCATTTCAAGACCTGACACCTTATCAAGCTCGCTTGATTTTGCGGTAAGCATTATAACAGGAACGTCCTGAGTGTGGCTGTCTTTTTTGAGCTTTGAAAGTATGGAATATCCGTCCTCGTCAGGAAGCATTATGTCAAGAAGCACCAGCGAAGGCTCTTTGTTTCTTATCTCTTCATAAAACGGTTTTGCTTTTGGAAATGCTTTCACCTCATATCCGCCTGATTTAAGTGCGCAGGATATAAGCTCTCTTATTCCGTCATCGTCTTCTACACAATATATAAGTGCCATAGATCTTACCCCTTTTCGTTAAAACTCTTTAGCAGGCAGAGCGTATTTCTCGCTGTAGCGTTTGACCTGTCCTTCAAAGCCCTCGCCTGAATTTTTAAGCATCTGAACATACTCGTGGACATCAAAGCTTTCGTCATTTTCCTGTATAAGACAGACCGCTATATTTGAGCAATGGTCTGAAACTCTTTCCAAATTTGTGAGCAGATCGGAGAACACAAAGCCCATTTCTATGGTACACTCGCCTGTTTGAAGCCTTTTTACATGGCGGTTTTTAAGCTTTGTTCTTATCTTATCCACCACTTCCTCAAGCGGTTCAACTCTTGTGGCAAGCTCCAGATCGTGCTTTTCAAAGGCTTCCATGGCGATATCCAAAACATCTCTTACAGCACTGCACATGACTTTTACTTCGGCTGTTGCCTGTGATGTAAAATTCAGATCCTTCTGCTGTTTTTCCTCGGCAACGGACACCATATTCATGGCATGGTCGGAGATACGCTCAAAGTCGCCTATGACATGAAGTATAGTTGAAACTGACTGAGAATCCTTTGCAGAAAGATCTCGGCTCGAAAGCTTTACAAGATATGTGCCAAGTCTATCCTCATAGAGGTCGACGGCTGCTTCATTTGCGGCTATCTGCTCTGCCTTTTCCTTATCGTACTTATCGACGCAGATGCTCATTGCCATGTCTATGCTTTCTTTTGCTATCTCGCCCATGCGGTTTGTAAGCTCTCTGCACTTTTCAACTGCAAAAGACGGTGACTGGAGAAATCTTTCGTCAAGAAGCTTGAACTGCTCTTCGATATTGTCCTTATTTCCCTCCCCCTCTTTGTCTTTGACAGTGAGGTAGGCAAGCTTTTCAAGGACTTTGATAAATGGCAGAAGCACGATAGATGTTGACAGGTTGAATATAGTATGCACAATAGCTATCTCCTTTGCGCCCACAACTCCGTCAACGAACGAGAAGCCGATAAAGACATTGAGCAGATAGAAAACTGTAAGGAAAAGCACTGTTCCTATTATATTAAAATAGAGGTGGACAACTGCAACACGCTTTGCGTTTTTGCTTGTGCCTATTGATGAAAGCAGTGCTGTTACGCAAGTACCTATATTCTGTCCCAAAATTATAGGAAGCGCTGAGCCGAATGTTATTGCACCTGTGGCTGAGAGAGCCTGAAGGATACCAACGGAAGCAGATGAGGACTGAATGATAGCGGTAAGAAGTGCGCCTGCAAGAACGCCCAGAATAGGGTTTTTGAACCAGAGAAGCACTTCTGCGAACTCAGGAACGTCTTTAAGAGGTGCGACTGCACCGCTCATTGAGTCCATGCCGAACATGAGCACTGCAAAGCCTACGAGTATAGATGCGATATCCTTTTTCTTATCGTTTTTTGAGAAAGTCAGCATTGCAACGCCTATTATCGCAAGGATAGGCGAGAACGAGGACGGCTTGAGCATATTGATAATAAAGCTGTCGCCGTTAAGTCCTGACAAAGACAATATCCACGCTGTTACGGTAGTACCGATATTTGCGCCCATTATAACGCCTATGGCGGAATGGAGCTTCATGATGCCTGCGTTTACAAAGCCCACCAACATTACTGTAGTGGCTGAGGAGGACTGAATGACCGCTGTTACAGAAAGTCCAAGCAACATTGCCTTGATAGGGTTTGAGGTGAGCCTTTCAAATATCTTTTCAAGCTTTCCTCCTGCGAGTTTTTCCAGCCCGTTACCAATTACATTCATTCCGTAAAGGAACATTGCAAGACCGCCTATAAGGGTCAGAACATTAAAAATCGTCATACTGACACTCCCTGATAATAATTTTACACTATTGTTACAATGTTTACAATGAACATTATACAACATAATTGTAAAATAACAAATCAGGCTGAGTAAAATCTGAGTAAAATCGTACAAGAAGAGCAAAAAGGCGGTATTTCCGCCTTTTATAATGATATTTTACATGATCCTTTCTGTTTTATGGACGCCTGTTACGGAAAATACCACCCATTCTGCGATATTTACCGCATGGTCACCGATACGCTCGAAGTATTTTGCCACCATAAGGGTATCTATAGCTTTTTCACCGTTTGCTTTATCGGCGGCTATCTCGTCAATTATCTTATCCTTGGTCTTTACAAAAAGCTCGTCTATTTTATCGTCAGAGCTTATGACCTTTCGGGCAAGGTTCTCGTCGTCGTTCACATAGGCGTCGATAGCGTCGTTCACCATTTGTGTGGCGGCTCTTGCCATTTCACTGATATCGCTAAGATCCCATTTCTGCTTTTTCTTTATAAGCTGGATATTCAGATCTGCAATATCTGCTGACTGATCGCCAACACGCTCGATATCGGTTATCATTTTAAGTGCAGCGGACACACGTCTGAGATCCTCGGCAAAAACAGGCTGCTGCTGCAAGAGCAGGTTAAGACAGATCCTCTCTACCTCACGCTCCGCCTCGTTTATCTTGGCGTCAAACTCCACCGTTTCACGGGCAAGCTTTGTATTCTGCTCTTCAAGAGATTTTATTGACATTGCGATTATCTGCTCTGTCATTGCTGCCATAGAAAGCAGCTTTTTGTTAAGCTCGCTGAGCTTATTGTCAAAATTCGCACGCATAGATATTTCTTCCTTTCACCTATATTTCCAAAGCGTTTATCCGAAACGTCCTGTGATATACTCGAGAGTTTTCTGTTCCTTAGGATTGGAGAAGATACGCTGAGTTTCGTCGAACTCGACTATCTCGCCATGGAGGAAAAAGGCTGTTTTATCGGATATACGGGTCGCCTGCTGCATATTATGGGTGACGATAACGATAGTGTAATTCTTTTTAAGCTCTGTGGCAAGCTCCTCTATTTTGATAGTGGAGATAGGGTCAAGGGCTGATGTAGGCTCGTCCATAAGAAGCACCTCCGGCTGTACTGCCAGGGCACGGGCAATGCAGAGACGCTGCTGCTGTCCGCCTGACATTCCAAGAGCACTTTTTTTCAGGCGGTCCTTGACCTCATCCCAGATTGCCGCATCGCGGAGAGATTTTTCCACGATCTCGTCCAGCTTCGCCTTGGAACGGATACCGTGAGTCCTCGGTCCGTATGCAATGTTATCATAAATACTCATTGGGAACGGATTGGGCTTCTGAAATACCATGCCCACACGCTTACGCAGAAGATTCACGTCCATATCTCCGTAAATATCTTCCCCGTCAAGCTCTACCTTTCCTGTGATGGAACAGCCTTCCACAAGGTCATTCATACGGTTTAAGGATTTCAGAAGTGTGGATTTACCACAGCCGCTTGGTCCGATAAATGCTGTGATCTCTTTTTCCGGGATCTCCATATTGATTCCCTTCAGGGCATGAAAGTTTCCGTAATGGAGATTCATATTGTCAATTGAAATTTTTGTATTTTCACTCATGATCGATCATTATCCTTTCGCAATTTTTCTGGCTACCAGACCGGACAGTCCGTTGATAACAAGTACAAATGCCAGAATGACTACTGCTGTTGCAGATGCCTGGTTTACATGAAGTCCCTCACTGGAAAGCACATACATGTGAAGTGCCAGGGTACGTCCGGAACCCATCAGGCTGTTTGGAACTGCCGCAACAGTACCGGAAGTATAAAGAAGTGCTGCAGTCTCACCTACCACACGTCCGATGGCCAGGATCACACCTGCCAGGATTCCAGGAACTGCGGAGGGAAGTACAATCGTAAAAATAGTACGGAGCTTGCCTGCTCCAAGTCCGAAGCTTGCCTCACGGTAAGAATCCGGAACAGATTTCAGTGCTTCCTCAGCGGTACGCATGATCAGGGGAAGTACCATGATCACCATAGTCAGCGCACCGGAAAGAAGAGACATGCCCCAGTGCAGTGCAGTTACAAAGAACAACATACCGAACAGACCATATACGATAGATGGAATACCGGAAAGTGTCTCTGCGGTAATACGGATCAGCTTTACAAAACGGCTGCCTTTTTTTGCATATTCCACAAGGAAGATCGCTGCAAAGATTCCTACCGGAGCGGCAATCGCCAGAGATACCAGTGTCATGATCAGGGTATTGATCAATGACGGGAGAAGGGAAACGTTCTCTGAGGTATAGGTAAGGCTGAACAGACTTGCATTCAGATAGGGAATACCTTTTACAAGCACATAGCCGATCAGGAAGAACAGCAGTGCAAAAGTGATCACTGCTCCCAGCAGTGTGAGAAATGCCAGGACTCCTGCACCGGGATGTCTTGCATAAGACTTCAGCTGGGCTCCTATGGTAAGTGTATTTCTTTTTTTCATGGTTGTTTCTGCCGCAGGATCTGCAGTTGCTGATACGTTAGTTTGCATACTCCGCCCTCCTGTTCAGCAGTGAAAGACTTAAGTTGATGATCAGGATAAATACAAAGAGTACAACTCCTGTTGCGATCAGTGCTTCTCTGTGAAGTCCTGATGCATATCCCATCTCTGTTACGATGTTTGCAGTCATGGTACGGACACCCTGAAGAAGTCCCTTCGGCATACGTGGCTGGTTTCCGGCTACCATGATCACGGCCATGGTCTCACCGATGGCACGTCCGATCCCAAGGACAACGCCTGCCAGGATTCCTGACTTTGCTGCCGGAAGCATAACAAAGAAAATGCTTCTTTCTTTTGTTGCGCCAAGTGCAAGTGAGCCTTCATAGTAGCTTTCCGGAACGCTTCGTACTGCCGATTCCGTAACTCCGATGATCGTCGGAAGGATCATGATTCCCAGAAGGATACATGCTGCCAGCATACTGCTTCCGGTTCCTCCGAACAGCTGGCGGATCAGCGGTACCAGGAGAACCAGACCAAAATAGCCATATACGATGGATGGAACGCCTGCCATAAGCTCAATACCGGATTTCAGTGGTTTATAGATTTTTTTCGGGCAATATCTTGCCATAAATACGGATGTAAAAAGTGCGATCGGAACTCCGATAAGGATTGCTCCTGCAGTTACATAAATACTTGCCACGATCATTGGCAGGATTCCGAATTTATCGTTTGTTGGTCTCCATTCTGTTCCGAAGAGGAATTTTAAGGGACCAATCTTTCCCATTGCAGGAAGGCCGTTTGCAAAAAGGAACACACAGATAAGAAATACTGCGAGAACCGATGCACAGGCCGCAATGAGGAAAACGACCTTCATGGCCTTTTCTCCTAAATGATTCATAAGACACCTTTCTCTCTGTCCCAGTGGATATCCACTGTGCTGATATATAACGGAGCGGCTTTCCTGACCTTGTCATGATCGCCGCTCTTTGTAAGATACTTCAATCGTTTTTTATCCGGGAATTTATTTGGTCACGTCTTCCCAGTCTGTGATATCACCTGTGAAGATGGATTTTACCTGGTCACTTGAAAGCTCCTCAAGGTCATTGTCGTTGTTTACGATGACTGCGATACCATCTTTTGCGATCTCTGTAGCTTTAACACCTTTCTCTGTTTCCTCGTCCTTCAGCTCACGGGATGCCATTCCGATATCACATACACCCTCTGTTGCGCTATTGATTCCTGTTGTGGAGTCGCTGACCTGAACCTCTACTGTGATGTTTTTGTTTGTTTTCTGATATGCCTCTGCAAGCTTCTCCATTACAGGTCCTACGGAAGAAGATCCCATAACTACGACTTTGCCTTTTGCATCTCCGGCTTTGTATGCCTCTGCTTTTTCATCTACTTTGATGTAGCCTTCTTTTTCGATGATGTCCTGTCCGTCAGAGCTCATGATGTAGTTGATGAAATCCTGTGCTGCATCGCTGAGCTTGTCGCCTGTTACGATGTTGAACGGACGTGCTACCTTGTATGTATCATCTGCAACGTTCTCTGCTGTTGCCTCTGCTCCGTCGATCTTTACTGCTTTTACTGTATCGTTGAGGGAACCCAGAGATACGTATCCGATAGAGTTCTCATCGCCTGCTACTGTGGTAAGCATTACATCTGTGTTGTTTGTGATGCTTGCTTCCTGTGTTGTCATATCTACCTTCTCGCCGTCTTTTTCTTCTTCGATCCCCAACAGCTCTACGAATGCTCCACGTGTTCCGGATCCGTCCTCACGGGAAATTACGTCGATCGCTCCGGACGGTGCTGCCATTACAACGGTTCCCATTACTGTAGTTCCGATAAGTGCTGCTGTTAAGATACCTGCGATTCTTTTTTTCATGATTTTTTTCTCCTCATTTCTATGATCATTTTTACTTGCTTACTGCTTAAATACAGGTGTTATTATAGGAATGGAAGGTAAAATATAAAATCGCGGTTTTGTAAAATGTTAGTAAAAAAATGTGATATAAAAAAAGCTGCTTGCGCAGCTTTTTTTATATGATATATTCGTCCGCCTTCACGGCTTGCCCGTTCATCAGGTCTTCCAGTGTTATATGATCTACCACACCTTTGATAGCATCGTCCAGCTTTTTCCAGAGGATCTGGGTGACACAGTTCTCCTCACGGTCACAGATGGCTCCGTTGTCGTCCAGACATTCCACAGGGGAAAGACTTCCTTCTGTGAGGCGGAGAATCATGCCGATGGTGTATTTATCCGGTGTCTGCTGCAGTGCATAGCCGCCCTGAGGGCCGCGGACGCTGCGGACAAAACCAGCTTTGTTCAGGATGGAAATGATCTGCTCCAGATATTTATCTGAGATCTCCTGGCGCTTCGCCACATCCTTCAGGCGGATCGGTTTTCCTGTATAATTTGTAGCAAGATCCAACATCAGTCTCAGCGCATATCTTCCTCTTGTAGAAATCCTCATGTAATATTTACCTCCAATATTTCAGTATTCTTCTGATTTATAGCCTTTCGCTCTTTCTGTTATTGTGCAGCTGTTCGGCCGGAAATATTCCTCTGTATTCCATGACCGGCACCCTTCTCTGTGATGCACAGGCAGCTTCCTGTATCTTCTTTCATAAGAAACAGAATCTGCTTTGCAGACTTTATTCTTTATATTGTTAATAGGTTTTGTTTGTTTTCTCTATTATACCCTAAAAAACTATCTGATACAAGTCAAGCGGATATTCGCAATCCGCTTTGCTACTTGCTCATAACCAAATAACTGCTTCGCAGTTTATCAGAAGGAGCTTGCACTCCTCCTGATACAAGCAAGTCCCCACCCA
>OGQW01001429.1_pt1 | contig 14484 bp, 8 predicted proteins | sample 1553301 | NCBI WGS metagenome assembly OGQW01 (sample SAMEA2579974, study PRJEB22360) | human gut metagenome
TATGATATTTATGTTAAGTTTTTGATATAAACAAAACGATTACATGGTTATAATATATACAGAAACAACAAAATAAATTGCTTTTAGCGAAAAATTTTATTGAAAAATAGGAGGAAAAGGTTATGAAGATCAAAAAATTTGTAGCAGGTCTTTCAGCAGCGGTTCTCGCAGCAACAATGATGTCACTTTCTGTTTCGGCAGCAAAGCTTGGCGATGTTGTTCACCCGTCAGAGGAGGACTCAAAAATGAATGACTCATATTACTCTATCGGAGCAATGGGCTTTTATATGGGTCAGGACTGGACCTGGAATCAGGGCGACTGGGTAGGCATTGATGATACTGGCAAGATAACTGTTGAATATAAGATAAGCAAAGTTGTCACCGACAAGACAATGTCAGGCAAGGGAACTCTTGGAGATATGGGCGTTATGGTGGCTAATCTTCCTGATGGTGTTTATCCTGTGGACGTTAAGATATCTGACGCAAAGTTCGTTGCCGAGGACGGCACAACAACGGTTTTTGATTCGATTAATTCTATCACTTCATTGGACGAGGACCCAGAGGGTGGAATAAGAATACATATCAGACCAACTGAAGAGGTCGATGATGAAACAGGCGAGGTAACAAAGAAATCTCGTCCTGAGGTCGCAGGCTGGGAGAAGGAAGGCGCTTTCAACGGCGGCACACTTTCAATGACGCTTGATTTCGGTGTTGCATCTGCCGAGGGCGGAGATTCAAAAACAGATGCTTCAAAGGCAGATTCAAAGTCTGATGCTTCAAGCTCAAAGGCTGATACGTCAAAGAAAGACGTTTCTTCATCTAAGGCAGATGCAGGCAAAACTTCCGCAGCAGCGGCTACATCTTCAAAAGCATCTGACGATACATCTAAGGCAGCAGAAACAGGTGCGGCTGTTGGCGGAGCACTTGCAGTTATCGCTCTTGCCGGCACAGCAGTGATCGTTGCAAAGAGAAGAAAGTAATATTCGGAGGTATGACTATGAATAATGCAAAAAGAGTTTTGACATTTGCCCTTGCGGTTTGCTCGCTTTCCGCATTTGCATCTTGCGGAAGTTCAAGTGATTCATCAAGCAAGGTAGTTGACAAAAAGCTTAAGGAAGATCAGCAGCAGATAGTTCAAAGACTTGCTGATGATATGAAAGATGTGAGAGATCTCAAGAGCAACGAAATAAAGTGGTTTTCACATTGGGATATCAACCCTACTGAGGCAGAGGACAAGGAGATAGGCGCTGACCTTGCTTTGTTCAAGACAAAGTATAATGGTAAGATAAACTGGGTGCAGACCACTTGGGAAACTAAGTTTGACGATCTTGCGGCACTTGTAATGTCAAATGATTCACCTGATTTCATTGGTGCTGATGATATGGACGTTTTCCCTAAGGGTGCTATAAAGTCAATGATAGAGCCTATCGACGATTATATCGATCTTTCAAAGCCTCTTTGGACAGACATAAAGGGTGCGACAGATCAGTTTATGCTTGGCGATAAGCATTATGTGAGCGTTATCAGAACAGACCCTGCATATGTTTTTGTATACAACAAGCAGACAATGGAAGATAACGGCTATGATGACCCTGCTGAGCTTTTCAAAGAGGGCAAGTGGAACTGGGATACATTCACAGAAATGTGTCTTGATTTTACTGACGCTGAAAGCGATAAATACGCACTTGACGGCTGGTATTATGAAAAGGCTTTGCAGCAGTCTTCAGGTGTGCCGCTCATCGGTATCACAGACGGCAAGCTTGTAAATAATATTTCTGACCCTATGATAGCAAAGGCTCAGAATATGATGTATGAGCTGCAGAAGAACAATGTTGTTTATCCAAAGCACGAGAATAACTGGAAACTCAGAGGCGACGCAGAGGGCAGCGGAATGGCAACAGGTCTGACGCTTTTCTATCCTATCGGACTTTGGGCACTTGAGAATGCTCCGTCAACAACTGTAAACTATGGCGATGTATCAAAGGGAGAGGTAATGTTCGTTCCTGTTCCTTGCTCAGCTGATAGCGATAAACAGTATATCCCTTCAAGAGTACACGGCTTTAGCATTGTAAAGAACGCTCAAAATCCTGAGGGCGTGGCAGCTTTCCTTGAATGCTGCCGTTATGCAGAGCTTGACGAGGCTGCACATCAGATAACCCTCGATCAGTACAAGGACGATTACGGCTGGACAGATGAGATGCTTGAAATGAGAGAAACTATCTATGATCTGTCTGCACAGAATCCTGTATTTGACTTTGAACAGGGCGTATCTGCCGACCTTAACTCTATTTGCGATACTGCCATAAGAGGAACAATGAATCCGCAGGAGTCAAAGAGCTGGTCACAGGTCGTTCAGGAAAATGAAAAGGCTATAGATTATCTTATCGACGAGGCTATGACTTCAATGAAAGAGGCTAAATAATATCTAATTATCAGAAAAAAAAGGGCGGCAGGGTGATTTGCCGTCCTTTTTATATAAATCAGTGGCTTTACTTGTGTCTGTAAATATGATATAATAAGCTAAAAAGCAGGGGGTGAAAGCTATGGAAATAAACAGAGAATTGTCTAAGCGGCAGTTTATGCAAAAGGAAAATGACTATCATCATTCACCATATGAAACGGAACTGGAATTCTATTCTGCGGTGCGGGAGGGCGACCTTGAAACGGTCAAACGTTTGTATACGCCGCTGGATACAAACGGAAAGGGCAGGCTCAGCAAAGACAAACTTAGAAACGTCAAGTATCATCTTGTCATAACCATAGCTATGCTGTGCAGGTTTTGCATTGAGGGTGGACTTGACCCGGAAACTGCATATACCATAAGCGATATATACATTAATAAATGTGATGAGTGCCGCAATGAAGAAAGCGTTATGGCTGTACACAAAGAAGTCATCGTTTATTATACAAAGCAAATGAAAAAGGCTGCGTCACAGAACGTTTACTCAAAGCATATCCTTATGTGCTTTGACTGCATTTTCGATAATATTTACAAGGGCGTGACCGTCAATCAGATAGCTGATGAACTGAACATAACGCCTCAGTATCTTTCAAAGCTTTTCCGAGAGGAAGTTGGCGTAAAGATCTCTGATTTCATTATGTCAAAAAGGATACAAGCGGCTGAAAATATGCTGAGATATTCTGAATATAGTCCGCTTGATATAGCCAATTATCTTGCTTTCAGCTCGCACAGCCATTTTATTGCCTGCTTTAAGAAACAGACAGGACTTACGCCGAAACAGTATAGAGATCAGTTTTTCCGTGCAAACTGGAACAAGCATAGCACAAGCAGATCGAAAATATAAGTTGATGTTAATAATCTGATATTTGCATTACTTTTCTGATATAAATATCACATTTGTTGAATTATAATATTTATAGAAGATAAAATTCTGATATTTATTCGGAGGTAATGAAAAATGAAAAAAGTTTTGGCTATGTCGATTCTCACAATGATAGTTATGTCTATGGGTGGCTGCGGTGCTTCATCTGACAGCAGTTCTTCGCAAGATGTCAGCAGCAAGGCGGAAACGGAAAGCAATTCTCCATACACGGTTGAGGCGGATTTCAGCAAGGGTGCGTCAAATGATTTTTCCATTTCAGCAGGCTGGTCAAATGGTGATCCATTCAACTGTTCGTGGAGCGAAGATAACGTAACTTTCAATGACGGAAAAATGCAGCTTACCATTGACAGTATGGGCGATTCCGAAGCGTACAGAGGCGGCGAGTATCGTTCAAAAGAGAACTATGGCTATGGACTTTATGAGGTTTCAATGAAAGCCATAAAGAATGACGGCGTTGTATCATCGTTCTTTACATACACAGGTCCATCGGAGGATAATCCTTGGGACGAAATAGATGTTGAAGTCCTTGGCAAGGACACAACAAAGGTGCAGTTCAATTACTACACCAATGGTGTTGGCAAGCACGAATATATGTATGATCTTGGTTTTGACGCTTCTGAGGATTTTCACACTTACGCATTTGAGTGGAAAGAGGATAGCATAACTTGGTATGTTGACGGAAAAGAGGCATACAAGGCTACTGAAAATCTGCCTGTTACGCCTGGTAAAATAATGATGAATGCGTGGAACGGCATTGGCGTTGACAGCTGGCTGAAAGCCTTTGACGGCACAGTTCCGCTGACAGCGGAATATGAGTGGGCAAGGTTTACGGCAGAAAAGTAAAGTGATCCGCATATTATGCTTGCGTTTATGTCTTGATTTTTTAAGTTAATGATATTGATATTTGAACCGACCCCATTTGCTAGGTCAAAAAGTCTAGCGAATGGGGTCGGTTTATTTTATAAAGATAAACTTATATATTCACTCTTCTCAGAGCCTGACAATTTATGATATCATGAGTATATTTCTGTATAGGGGTGTTTTTTTGCTATAATTTTCATTTATATTCTCAAATCTCAACTTCTCGGTTATATGCCTCAGCCCCCTCGACATACAGCGTTCTCATTTCTTCAAACGAGTCGCTTGGGGATAGGATAACGCCGTCTTTGCCGAACTTATTGAAATAGTATTTGACTTGGATAGGCGGGGAGATGAACTCGTTGACAGCGTTGGGCTTGGGCTTTTCATTGCCTTTCAGTATGGGGCGCTGATAGAGTATTTTGCCGAACATTTCAACGCCTTTTTCGGTGAGGTATACTTTGGAGATATCGCTCTCATCACTGCCAAAACGTGGGTCGCTGAGCAGGTGCTTCACGGACTTGACGTGACCCTCTTTCAGCCGTTCGTATTCGGTGACGGAGGAGTATTCCTTTTGGCTGAGCTTTTCTGCAATGCTTAGTCCGCTCAATCTGCTTATGCGATAGCTGTCGGCTTTGAACTCTTTGCCTGCGCTTTTTTCGTCGGACAGGCAGACAAGATAATTATACATCTTATATTCGTCGCTGACGATACGGTAGGGGATAAGCCTTATGCGGCGCTTTTCACGGCTGTACATATTAGAATATGCATAAATGAAGCTGTAATATCTGCTGCCGTTTTGTTTGATGACTTCATTTATTTTTATGATATTGTCTGCGAAAATGAGCCTTTCACGTTCGCAATCTGACAGCAGGGCATAGTCCTCATACACGGCTTTCAGAAATCTTCTTAGGGTCGAGCTGTACACTTTGTTTTCATAATAAAGGTCATCACTGCTCAGTGTATCGTAAAGGTCACGGCATATGCTGAGCCTTACTCGCACTGCATTTTCGGTCTTGGTCTTTTCGTATTTTGCAGAGAGCTTTGAGATAAGATAGCTTTTTATTATCTCCTTGCTTTTATCATCAAGGCCGTCATTGATCTCCTTGATCTGCCATTCTACGAATGCGTTCAGAAGTGGGATACCAATATATTTATAGTTATCGTCACTCTTGTATTTTAATGATGCGATATATGCTGAATCAAATATACTTGTGAGAAATGAGGACATTGATACGCTGCCGTTAGGGGAAAGGCTTGTTTCAAATATGGACTTGTCCTTGATAATGACGGAATATGCAGAGGGTGAGAGGGGTATGGATTGCACTTCTGCGATATATGGTACGCCGCCCTCACGCTTGGGCAGAAATGTGCTTGGGGTCATGCTCATTTTTATCACCTCTTGTATCCATTATATCACAAATGTACTTTTTGTCAATATCATAGAAAATTATTTTGTTGAAATTATGATATAAATGCCGTAAAACGTGATAAATGTGCAAAAACATAGACAAAAAAGTTTTTGATAATTACACTTTTGTTGACGATGATAAGGTGGTATAATGTATACAGAACAAAGGACAGGAGGTGATAAAAATGGGAAAGACGATCCTTACGGCTATCATTGTAGCTGTACTTGACTGCGCTATCGCAGCTGTCAAGGAGATTGGGGAATGAGATGAAATAACAACAGACGGGAGGTGATGAAAATGCTTTATGTAAAACAACCACTTTCTATTGACATTTATGTCCGAAAATGGTATAATATATATATTAAAGCGTCGATAAAATAAGTTTGGTGTTTTATCACAGAATATCATTGATTATTTTGTCAACTTTGACCTACTACACTGGTGCGAATTTGCACTAGTCTAAAACAAGCTTTTTCTTCATTGTCTACAAATGCAACTACTACACTAGTGCGAATTTGCACTAGTCTAAAACTCTATGTAGCTTTTCTTGTAAAACATATTTCTACTACACTGGTGCGATTTTGCACTAGTCTAAAACTCATCTGCCTTCTGCATATCGGACACTTGACTACTACACCGGTGCGAATTTGCACTAGTCTAAAACTTACACCTCCTTATGCGATTTTATCGTGCGCTACTACACTGGTGCGAATTTGCACTAGTCTAAAACTTCATCTTCAAGACCGAGCAGGGACATCATCTACTACACTGGTGCGAATTTGCACTAGCTGGCAAAGTTTAACATCAAAACCAACAAATAAAAAAATCCCTTAACGCTCAATGCGCTAAGGGATAACTAATATAAGGAGTGATATTTATGGCAAAAAAGAATAAAATGAAGCCTAGAGAGCTGCGTGAGGCTCAGAAAAAAGCCAGACAGCTCAAAGCGGCTGAGATAAATAATAACGCTGCTCCTGCGATCGCTGCTGCACCTGCGGCAGAGAAGAAAAAATCCTCCGTCAAGGCGGCAGGAATGAAGTCTATTCTTGTCAGCGAAAATAAAATGTACATAACCTCTTTCGGCAAGGGCAATTCTGCTGTGCTTGAATATGAGGTGGATAATAATGACTACAACCAAACTCAGCTTTCCTCTAAGGGCAGCAGCAATATCGAGCTTCATGGTGTAAACGAAGTAAACATCACTTTTTCCAGCAAGCATGGCTTTGAGAGCGGAGTGGAGATAAATACTTCAAACCCTACTCACAGAAGCGGTGAAAGCTCGCCTGTAAGATGGGATATGCTGGGGCTTAAATCGGAGCTTGAAAAGCGCTTTTTCGGCAAAACTTTTGATGATAATATACATATCCAGCTTATTTACAACATTCTGGATATCGAAAAGATACTTGCGGTGTATGTAACGAATATCGTTTATGCGCTGAATAATATGCTTGGTGTAAAGGGTTCAGAAAGTCATGACGATTTTATTGGGTATCTTTCCACAAATAATACTTATGATGTTTTTATTGACCCTGATAATAGCAGTTTATCTGATGATAAGAAAGCGAATGTCAGAAAAAGCCTTAGCAAGTTCAATGTCCTGCTGAAAACTAAGCGCCTTGGCTATTTCGGTCTTGAAGAGCCAAAGACAAAGGATACAAGAGTTTCGCAAGCTTACAAAAAGCGTGTTTATCATATGCTTGCAATTGTGGGGCAGATAAGACAGTGTGTTTTTCATGATAAATCGGGTGCAAAAAGATTTGACCTTTACAGTTTTATTAACAATATTGATCCCGAATACAGAGAAACCCTTGACTATCTTGTAGATGAGAGATTTGATTCTATAAATAAGGGCTTTATCGAGGGTAACAAGATCAATATCAGCTTGCTTATTGATATGATGAAAGGCTATGAGGCTGATGATATCATACGCCTTTATTATGATTTCATTGTGCTTAAATCTCAGAAAAATCTCGGCTTTTCTATCAAAAAGCTTCGTGAGAAAATGTTGGACGAATACGGCTTCAGATTTAAGGACAAGCAATATGACCCTGTGCGCTCAAAGATGTACAAGCTTATGGATTTTCTGCTTTTCTGCAACCACTACAGAAATGACGTTGCCGCAGGCGAAGCTCTTGTGCGCAAACTGCGTTTTTCAATGACCGATGATGAAAAAGAGGGGATATATGCTGATGAAGCGGCAAAGCTTTGGGGCAAATTCAGGAATGATTTTGAAAATATCGCCGACCACATGAACGGTGACGTTATCAAGGAGCTTGGCAAGGCTGACATGGATTTTGATGAGAAAATTCTTGACAGTGAAAAGAAGAATGCGTCTGACCTTTTGTATTTCTCCAAAATGATATATATGCTCACATATTTTCTTGACGGCAAGGAGATAAACGATCTTCTTACAACGCTTATCAGCAAGTTTGATAACATCAAGGAGTTTTTGAAGATAATGAAAAGCTCTGCTGTTGATGTTGAGTGTGAGCTTACGGCGGGCTACAAGCTGTTCAATGACAGCCAGAGGATAACCAACGAGCTTTTTATCGTAAAGAACATTGCTTCCATGAGAAAGCCTGCGGCTTCAGCGAAGCTTACGATGTTCCGTGACGCACTGACTATACTCGGTATAGACGACAATATCACGGATGATAGGATAAGCGAGATTTTAAAACTTAAAGAAAAAGGCAAGGGCATACATGGTCTGAGAAATTTCATAACAAACAATGTTATCGAGTCCTCTCGGTTTGTATACCTTATCAAGTATGCGAACGCTCAGAAGATAAGAGAAGTGGCTAAGAATGAGAAAGTTGTCATGTTTGTTCTTGGGGGTATCCCTGACACGCAGATAGAGCGTTATTACAAGAGTTGTGTGGAGTTTCCTGACATGAACAGTTCTTTGGAAGCAAAGCGCAGTGAGCTTGCGAGAATGATAAAGAACATCAGCTTTGATGATTTCAAAAATGTGAAACAGCAGGCAAAGGGCAGAGAAAACGTGGCTAAGGAGAGGGCAAAGGCTGTTATCGGGCTTTATCTTACGGTCATGTATCTGCTGGTGAAAAATCTTGTAAATGTCAATGCAAGGTATGTTATTGCGATACACTGCCTTGAACGTGATTTTGGGCTGTATAAGGAGATAATTCCTGAGTTGGCTTCAAAGAACTTGAAAAATGACTACAGGATACTTTCACAGACGCTTTGTGAACTTTGTGATGATCGTGATGAGTCGCCGAATTTGTTCTTGAAAAAGAACAAGCGGCTGCGCAAGTGCGTTGAAGTTGATATCAATAATGCAGACAGCAGCATGACAAGAAAATACCGCAACTGTATTGCTCATCTTACTGTAGTTCGTGAACTGAAAGAATACATAGGAGATATTCGTACAGTGGATTCTTACTTCTCCATTTATCATTATGTTATGCAGCGCTGTATCACGAAAAGGGAAAATGACACAAAGCAAGAAGAGAAAATAAAGTATGAGGACGATCTTTTAAAAAATCACGGCTATACGAAAGACTTTGTAAAGGCTCTCAACTCGCCGTTTGGATACAACATTCCGAGGTTTAAAAATCTTTCAATTGAGCAGTTGTTTGACAGAAATGAATATCTTACTGAAAAGTAGCGTGGTGTAGATACCGCCGCTCTATTGGGGGACAGGTGGCGGCGGTGATATTCATTCTTGTAAAAGATGTTGTGGATATTCTGTTTGATTTGTTTTTTGGAAAGAAGAAGTAGGACAAGTGAAAATCAGAGCGCTGTATGCAATGTGGTGCGGATATCTACAAACGCTTAGCAGCATAAAACTGATGAAACTCCTTAAAAAGCTGAATATTTTTCGATTTTCTACCTCATCAGCGTCATTAGGGGAATAGTCCCAATCGTCTGTAGAAGCGATAACAACAGTATCGTTCTTAAAGTCAACTATAGCGCCAACACCATATGTAGTGATAAGCTGAGTTTTTCTTATATCTCCAACGGAGATCTTTTTGTCTGAATTTTGGTTTAGGCATTTAATTGCCCCCTATCTTTTGGTAAAATAAATATTTGCGTTTGGCTCAACATTTCGTACAGAATTAAGTATGGTAGGAATATCTGAGCCGTTTTGATTATCTGCGCTTCTGAACAAAGCAATATCTTCATTATGATAATCGGTAAAAACTAATTTGTTTGGAAGCCGCTCTGTCAGAGTGGCCCAACAATCAAGGTAATAATCGAGCCATTCTTCTGCATAATCTCTTATTCTAGGCTCGATACTTTCGACACGTTCAAGCATGGTTCGTTTTATCTGCTCTATATCTTTATCATCAGCAGTTTTTCGACGATGGCAGCAAAAATCCTGCTCTCACACAGAAAATCGTGGACAGCGTATCGAGGCTTTCTGAGAAGGATCAGAAGCTTGTACTGGAGATTTCGGAGAGGTTGGGGAAAGATTGAATCGATAAAGTGCCTTAATGCTAGTCATAAGGCACGTTTGCTATGTGGAGCATACAAAAAAAGAGTTACGCTTTTCGGTTTCTCAAAGCATAACCCTACTTTTTTAGGTAATACAAAAACTCCCCCTGCGGCGTTAAGTTCTGATAATAAAAAAGCCATGACGGACAATGCCCGTCACGGCGAGTGACTGGTCGAGGTGACGGGACTTGAACCCACGGCCTCTGCGTCCCGAACGCAGCGCTCTACCAAACTGAGCCACACCTCGAAATACCACTGTAATATTATATCACACCCATCAAACCTTGTCAAGGCGTTTTTTCTGTTTTGTATCCTCTTTGCTCTTTTTTACTGCGTTGACCTTTGGCGTATGACGAATTTATTGAAATCATTCTCATTGTAACTTATTTTCATTGACATACGCCTTGTATTGTGATATTATATACATAAAGGTGTTCTCGTTTAAAAGTTTTTGTATGAGGTGATGAAATTGATGAATATGAAGAAAAGAATGTTGAGCATTGTCCTGTCTGGCGCAATGGCTGTTTCTACTGCTGTGTCTGCTGGATCGTTCAGTGCCTTTGCCGTGGCGCAATGTGTTGCGTATTCAGGCTCTAATGTGAATGATCAGGACTATGTGCAATGGTCTGACACAGTGAAATCTTACCTGACAGTGTGCGACAACGGCAATTATATGCGTGTCCAGTCAGGCGCTATCGAGGGCAAGCTCCTTGTGGAATATTACAGCTCTGATTTTGAACCGCTCAGCACTAAGCTTATCGACAATGAACTTCCGATCTTTGGTGCTTTCTATGACTCCAGCGATAATTATTATGTCCTTAGCGGTCAGGAAAATCCGAAACAAAACGACTCCCTCGAGGTTTTCCGTATAACGAAGTATGATAAGAATTGGAACAAAATAAAGTCCTGCGGTCTGTATGGAGCTAACACTACAGTTCCATTCGATGCAGGCTCGGCAAGAATGACCCATAGCGGTGACCACCTGCTTGTGAGGACCTGCCACAAAATGTATAAATCAAGCGACGGCAATAATCATCAGGCTAATGTTACCATTGAAGTGGATATGCCTTCAATGACTATCACTGATTCATATACCGGCGTCATGAACGTTGATTATGGCTATGTGAGCCACTCCTTCAATCAGTTTATAAAAACCGACGGCAACCATATAGTCGCCCTCGACCATGGTGACGCTCATCCACGTTCTGCCGTTCTGGTGAAGTATAATTCTGATTTTACTACAGGCAAATTCTTCCCAAGCTATTTTGAACAGGTCAGCAATATCGACGTTGTAACATACCCTGAATATACCGCCGGTCACTATAACTATACAGGTGCGGCTATAGGCGGCTTTGATGTGTCATCATCAAGCTATATCGTGGCACAGAGTACAGTTGACCTTGATTATATCAATACGTCAGAAACACGAAACGTCTACGTTTCCGCTGTTTCAAAGGATCTTTCCACAAACAAGCTCAATAAGATAACTTCTTATGCAGAGGGTACAGACTCAGCTTCTGCTCCACAGCTTGTGAAGATAAATAATAACAGCTTTTTGCTATTGTGGGCCAGAGATACAAAGGTAAGCTGTGTGAAGCTAAACGCTGACGGCACAGTAAACGGCAGTATACACACCTTTGAGGGAAGCCTTTCAGATTGCCAGCCTGTTATCAAAAACGGCAGAGCAGTTTGGTATGTTTACGATAAAAATAACGTGACCTTCAACTCCCTGAACCTTTCAAATCTTGACGATATAAAGACGGTTGACGTCAAAACAGGTCATGACTACGAAACAAAGTACGCATCAAAAACTGACGGCACTGTAACACAGACCTGCAAGTCTTGCGGTTATGTGAATAAGTTCACAGTACCGACCTCTACCACTGTTTATTGGCGCACAGACCTTTCGAATACGTCCTTTTCAAGCGTATTGAGCAAAACTCAGTTCAGTGTGGGCGACAGCATTGATTTCTGGCTTTATGACGATACAGACTACACAGTTGAATTTTCTGATCGCAGCATGGTAAGTGTAAATAAGCTTGAAAACTATGCTAATGATATCAGACGTATCACATTCAAAAACGGCGGTTCACTCACTGTAAAAATTTATCCTACATACAATCCGTCTGTAGCAAAGACATACAAATTCACCTGCGGATGCACGAGCCACACATATGGCAGTGCTGTTATCACAAAACAGCCGACCTGCACATCAGAGGGTACAAAAACAAAGACTTGCACAAAGTGCAATGCGACAGTTACAGAAAAGCTTCCTGCAAAGGGTCACACCGCAGTTACCGACAAGGGCTATCCTGCTACTTGCACCATCGCAGGCAAAACAGACGGCTCACATTGCTCAGTTTGCAATACTGTTATCAAGGTTCAGACAGTGATAAATGCCACAGGTCACAAGTCAAGCGGTTGGATAGTCGACAAGGCGGCTTCTATCGGAGTTAAAGGCTCAAAACACAAGGAATGTACAGTCTGCAAGAAAGTCCTTGAAACGGCTGAAATTCCTGCACTTTCAAGAATTAGCATTTCAAAGGCAAGCGTGACACTTTCCACTTCGACCTATGCATATGATGGCAAGGCAAAAACTCCGTCCGTTACTGTAAAAGTCGGTGGAAAGACTTTGAAAAAGGATACTGATTACACTGTTTCGTACAGCAACAACACCAAGATAGGAACAGCAAAGGTCACTATCACAGGCAAGGGCAATTACACAGGCTCAATTTCTAAGACCTACAGTATCAAAAATAACTTCAAGAAAGCCACCATTTCAGGCATTTCAAACAAGTCATACACGGGCAAGAACATCACTCAGAGCATTACTGTTAAATACAATGGCAAAACGCTGAAAAATGGCACTGACTACACAGTTTCCTACTCCAACAACAAAAAAGTTGGCACTGCCACTGTAAAAATAACAGGAAAAGGTTCTTACACAGGCACTATCACAAAGACGTTCAAGATAAATCCTGCCAAGCAGGAGATACAGAAGCTCACTGCTAAGAGCAAGGCATTCTTTGTGGATTGGGCGCAGAAAGGTTCTGCTACTGGATACGAGATACAGTATGCCACCAACTCAAAGTTCACAAGTGCAAAGAAAGTTACCATAAAAAACAACAAGACCGACAAGACCACTGTTTCAAAGCTTTCGGGCAAAAAGAAATATTACGTTCGTGTTCGTTCGTACACAACTGTAAAGGGTACTAAGTATTATGGTGCTTGGTCGAGTGTGAAAAATGTGACCACTAAGAAATAATTGGATTTTAAAAAGCGTATCGCTGGGTTGCGGTACGCTTTTTTATCAGGATATATTTACTTTTTCTTTTTGGTAGCAACTACCGCCGCCATACCAAGCAAAGCTGTGCCTGCAAAGGCTGCGGCTGCTGCACCTGTGTGTGGGTTAGTTGTGCTTGAAGAAGATACCTTGTCTGAAGCTGATGAAGATTTGCTGTTTGAAGCAACAGAGTTTGCGCCTGATGATGAATCAGATGAAGCTGTTGATGAATTATCCGAATTGCTTGTTGTATCGGAGGAAACATCAGAGGAACTGTCATTGGAAATATCAGATGAGTTATCAGAAGATGAGTCTGGGTCAGTATCACTTGAACTGTCAGGCAGACTTGATGAATCATCACTTCCAGGCTTTTTATATGTAAAGCCGTTCTCGATAGCATAACGTTCTCCGTCTGTGCCCTCATTGCAGTATATTATGAAGTCACTCATCTTTACATATCTCATCGAACTGTCAATATCGTAGCCTAATGCAAATGCACCTATATTTATCAAATAATTATCTTTATCGCTTACAGGGATATCTGGCAGAGTTATTGATTTTAGATTTGTGCAGCCAGCGAAAGCACTCGATCCAATTCTTTCTAGTGTGCTTGGTAAGTTTACTTTTTTTAGGCTGCTATTTTCTTCAAACGAGCTTCCAAAAATGTATTTTACGCCTTCGGGAATTGTAATTTCTGGGAACTTTAAAAGTGCTCCACTACCAGCTAAATTAATGGATACAGTATCAGTCGAAATATTAAATTCGTCTGCGTCACTATAATAACATATGAGCGATAAACCGTCGTCATTTTTTTCATATAAGCCGTTTCCTATTATAGTGAATTTTGTATTATTTTCATCTATTGTTATATTTGGAAGTGCTTTGCTTATATTTTGTTTTAATATTCCTAATGTTCTACTGTAACCTAAACCGTCACCATAACTTGTCACTTCAGCAGGAATATTGATATTCTTTGCTTTTGGCGGAACGTATAACATTTTAGCTTTATCTTTTTTATCCAATACTACACCTGAATCAACGACAAAACCACATTTATCATTGCCACTGTCAACTGTTATACTCTCAAGACTATCACACCAATAAAAAGCATCTGATACATCCAGGTAACCCC
>OGQW01001454.1_pt1 | contig 14313 bp, 13 predicted proteins | sample 1553301 | NCBI WGS metagenome assembly OGQW01 (sample SAMEA2579974, study PRJEB22360) | human gut metagenome
GTAGCTTCTGCCCCAATTTATCTCTAAAGCCAAATGAATTCTTTGTATTATTTCATCTCTGTCTTTTTATATATATAATCTGCAATCAGCATAATCCGAATTCCTGTAATTCCAAATGTACAAATAAGAAACAGCCACATCCTGTGAAATTTTTTCCCTGAGTTTTTCAAATAAAATATTATTAGTTCCATCTGTTTTGATTCAGACATTTTCTTGAGAAATTCAGTCTTCTCTTTACGATTTAGTTTACAACGCTGGCTATTAACACTTCGCAATGCTGCGAAACACATTTTCCCTTCTTCCAGCATGATAGCGTTCTTGTTATCATTCCATATATCGTAAAATTCATATAGAGATTTATGAGCATCAAAGAGCATTTGTCTACTTTTCCAAGGTTCTGGTTGAAACGCTGAAACCAAACTATTACCTCGAATAAAATAGTGGTAATAGGTATTCGGTACCATATACAATGTTTTCATTACTTTTGCAGCTGTGCAATTAAACACATAATCTTCACCTAAGTTCAGATCCGATGAGAACTCCAGCTGATTATCCACCAAAAAATCTCTTCGATACCACTTGTTCCAAATATAGTGAATCAGACATTTCATATCATTTAGTGATATGCCATTCAAATACTCTGTAATCTGATTTCGATTGCTCAGATATGTTTCCATACTTGGAGCAACCACTGTGTTCGCGCCACGTCCAGTATTAATTTGCAAACTTCCACACATAACGATATCAGGATGGTATGTATCCACAATTTCAGAAAAACGCGCATACATATTTGGCTCTATAAAGTCATCCGAATCTGCAAATTGCACATACTCTCCAGAGGCCTTCAATAGCCCGAAATTTCTTGCACTAGAGACTCCACCATTAGGAATATGAAAAACTTGAACTCTCTCATCCCTAGCTGCAAAATTATCACATATTGCTCCGCTTTTATCTGTCGATCCATCATCTACGAGTAGAAGTTCATCGTTTTGTTGCAATTGAGGCAAGATGCACTCCACCATACTATTTAGATATTTTTCTACATTATATATTGGAATTATCACAGTTAATCTCATGTAGATACTATATCCTCTCTTCTCTCGTTATATTGTTTCACAAGATACGGCGCATCGTATGCAATCGTTATAATTACATAATAAAATGTAGGAATAGAGGTTTCCATTAAACCTTTAAGTAGCATACAAAAAATAGCCAAAAAAGCAGTATTTGACAACCATATCGGAGATTTCATATTCCTTTTAATACCAAGCCAAGTAATAGCAATAAAGAGCAAAAAACTGAATAGCCCACCTTGCAAAAGTATTTCCAGGAACATATTATGTGATGAAAACATTCCTCCCCACACATTAATATTTCCGGCGGTATATCCATACCCTAAAAATGGCCTTTCTATAATTTCGTCAATTGCCATTCTCCAAAGTAAACTCCGGCCCGTAAATGTCGCACTTCTTCCAAACAGTCCAGAAATAGAACTAACAATGAAATTATTAGACTGTAGAACGATAATAGATACGAAGAAGAATGCATATGCCCCCACCGCAAGATTATATGGTATCTTGCCTTTTTTTATGAATGTGAACTGTATCGACAATATGATAAACACAGCAACTACAAATATTCCAGTTGCCGAACCCGCTATCATCAACGTGGCTAATGCGATAACATATGATCCAGCCAATTTTAAATTATTTTTTTGCCCTTTATCTTTTACATTCATAGCCCATCTTAATGTTGCCAAGAATACAAAAGGTATCAATTGACTAGCAAGCGCGTTATCTATACCTAAAAAAAACAACGGATTTGTTGTGCTCTTATATAGCGTTGCAAATCTCAATCCCTTAGGAAATACAATCGCTAGTAAGAAATTAACAAAAACTAGTGCTGCGTCAATTCTCCATAACTGATTTATATATTCATTGAAACAACTACAAACACATATTTCTGTCATCATTACAAGACTTGTAGCCATCAGCATATTTGTTATAATCTTTGAATCATATACGCCATTTATTAAAGACGTTATAATTAAAGCCACTTGGAAAGAGAAGCACAAAAACCAAAATTTTGATACTTTTGACACTCTATTCCTCCTGAGATAAATAATCCAAATTATTATACAAGCACACAGCTTCCATGTCTGAATACCATCGTACAGGATTTTAAGACCAGATATATACTTCAATCCTGTCGGATTAAAAAAAGGAAATATTAAAAATGGCAACCACGGTCTTATTCCGCTCTTTTTCGACACATTTTCCATAACTATCCTCCTCTCATATTCTTAATAACGCACTATAAAATTCATTATAAAAAACAGCAACATTATAGTTATTTCTCACGCGCTTTTGGGCTAACTCTGCCTTTTTCTTCCAACATTCTATATTATTAAGAATTTCATTAATGGCTCGTTCCAATTCAACAATAATATCTTCGTTATTTTCCAATAAAACAGACTCTTTATTATCCACATACTCAGGTATTCCACCGGACTTTGTAGTAATCAATGGCACCCCCGCAGCACACGCTTCTATCATAGTCAATCCTGCTGGTTCTTCCCAAGTAGATGGCAACGCTGCTATATCAGCAAGTTTATAATACTTCCATATCTCATCATACGGCACATAGCCTGTAAAACATACTCTTTTACCCAACTCTGAGAATTGCTTCTCCATTCTCTTCTGAAATTCAGAAGTCTGTCCTGTACCAAAGTTATGAGCGCCTACAACCATCAAGACTGTATCATCTCGATTTAGTTTTTTAAATGCCTCTGTTAATTCTAGGATTCCCTTTGTCGGAGCAATTCTCCCCGCAAACATAATAATCTTTTTATCTGGTTCAATTCCCAACTTCTTCTTCAGCTCTGTTTTTTTATCTTCCGGAAGTTCCTGTGCAAAACGAGTACAATCAAATCCATTTTTTACGATTACACATTGCCGACTCATGTCTTGCCCACATACTTCGTTAATATGCTTTTTTAGATATTCACTGATAAGAAGCAACTTACACTGCTTCACCGCTTTTACAGAAACATTATCCGGAATATCATTATGCAAATGATAATACAGTTTTCCCTGATACTTTTCTGCAATAGCACGGTTATTGAGTACATTCAACAAATAGCCTGAATTTTGAAACACAACTTTATCAAAGTCATGCTTCGCCATATATCGAGAAATGTACCTTAAAGAATATTGCTTCCGAATATACTGATGCGCCGGTTTGCCTTTTTTCCCTTTTGCAAGTACTGTATCCAATACATAGTCCACAGAATCCACAATTTTAGGCGGATGAATAAAATCAATCTGCGTATTAGGATAATCCTTCGCTTTTTTCTCAGCTTCTATATCGTAAACACTCAGAACTGTCAATTGCATCTTCTGTTCTGCTTCATTTTCCTTTATCAGATATTCAATTAATGTGGATACCGCACCTTGAACTGCTGGAACAGGCAGATTCACACACGGGGATACAATTAACACTTTCATAGATTACTTTATCTCCTACTCACCTTGATTTAAATTCTCGATATCTTATTTTGTAATCGAAATATTATAATTCACCCCCCCTGAAGAATTTTCATCTTCAGCAGGATAGCTTTTATTCTTTGTTTCATACACTTTGATGGCAAACAGCAAAATGTTGCATAGCTGAAATTTTTCCTGGGATATTTTTCAAAAAACAAATCATGTTTTTCTGTTTTGGGCGACGGCCTTTTCAGCTGATCATTAACAGAAACAGCATGTTCTAAATTTACAGGAAACAGTTTCATTTTTGAGCGTTTTAGTAAGTCTTCGCCCTTTAGTGTCTGACACAAAATAAGTGAAATACCACGCTTCTGTTCATCTGTTCGTAAGTCACTTCCCCATGAATCACCTATTGTGATATCACTACAACGATTGATTCCAGCATACTTGCACTCATAGCAACTATCCGTATAATCTAATCCGCATAAAAAAGCAAGCAAATAATTATCACACGATCCCGGCTGTGAGAGTGGGATTCTATTTTGTGCTAAGCCAAATACATCTTTATACCGGAACGAGATACTACTTATCTCTTCTAGTTTTACTTTATGTAATGCAAGATAATCACCAAGCAATTTAGGTGACGGCGTACCGTGACAAATAAGATCTATCGTATATAACTGCTCATTCTCTCCAGTAACGGTTTTCAACGCACCTACCTGACAAGGCAACCCAATAAAAAGGACTTTTCTACCTTGTTTCAAAAGACTTTGAACTTTTTTATATACTCCAAACGGATTACTTTTAACATACTTTGAGCCTGTAAATTTTTCTAGTTCATCAAAATTTTGTGCACTTTCAAATCCGAACACGCCATTTCTAAAGCAACAACTGACAACAACTCCACCATCCTCAACAAAGCGTCTAGAGAGTGCCTTTGCAGCACCACCAGAAGATGATTTTTGGCGCAGTTCTACATCATCAATCCATCCTTGATACCAACTTTGTGGATGTTTACGCTCTACTTTCTGATTTAAATGACACACCTTTGTACAGATACCGCACTGTACACACTTGTTCTGGTCAATCTCTGCATTATACGCTGTTCTGGTATCCACAATATTGATTGCATTTTTCGGACACATTTCAACGCAGGCCATGCATCCAGCACACTTATTTTGTTCACAAACAGTTCTTTTCATTGCTTCAACCATCCCAATTCCTCACTCTTCTTCAAAGACCTCGTCCAAATAATGTCTTGATATTTTTCTCTTTTCATTCAAAATAGAATCAACACGTTTCCAGTCAATATCAGGCATTCTCAGTAAATCATCTACTGTCATATTTTCAGTAATCATACGACTCGAAATCTCAAACAATTTCTGTAAGCCTGTCAAACGATTCAACTGTGCCTTTCCAATTTTGGGAAAAGTATAAAATGTACGGTGATATAAACAACTGAAAACCATGCTATGAAAAGAGTCGGTTATAACATAATCTGCATAACGAATTGCCGCAATGAACTCAGCTGGATCAGCATCCCACAGTTTATAGTCGCCAAATTTAAAATCATACATTTCAATGCGTTCTGTATCCAGAAATGGCATCGTGACAATTTTCAGACCGACTTTATCGGCGAATGTCTCAATCAGTTTTCTCTGCGCCTTTGTCCCCCGAAGCATATAAACAAATATATATGGTTCATCGTATATTCTCTTCTCAGACATCTTGTCCCAAAGGGCACGATCTGTTAAAAGCGTTGGATCAAGGACAGTTGTACAACAATTTTTACCCATCGCATCATTAATCAACCGAGTTGATGTTTCTTCTCGCGTCGATACTTTTTTGAAATCTGCAAGATTTTTACAGATTTGTGTCTTCTGATCTGTGGTAAAATTATCCACGCCTACGCTTGGAGCATAGGAGAATTTAAGTTTTCCTGGTTCTGCAAAAGCAAGCCAATAAATGCTATCTGTTTCTACCAATTGTGGATTCCAAACCTGATCACTACCACACATAAAGCCATCATAAAAATTATTGGCTTCTTTAATATTTTCTTCACTATACTCTCGGTCTGAAACTCTAAGATGTGCATCCATGAACCGCTGAATCTTATTATTTCTATTGCGTAACTTCTTAAATCCGAATTTCCAAATTATTCGTTTTAGTGTCACTCTGATTCCCAGTCGTTTCAGCTTGTCTTTCAGATTACTTACAGATGCAACTTTCTTTCCATACTGGCAGAGTATTTCATATTCTATCCCTTTACGGCGATTTAATTCCTGTTGTAACGCATAAGCCTGAAGAATTGATCCATAATTGTAGCGCCACCATGTTAGTCCTGCTAATTTCATCTTATCTCCATCATACTTTTGTAACAATTTTCTAGTTCTTTTACATTGTTTTTTATGTTATATAAGTCAATCTTGTTTCTGTACTCTTCGTAAAAAGCATCACGATCAATATACTTTACTTTTAATATTTCTCCTGCCCACTTATCTGCGCTTTCATTGAGTGACAAAAACTTTGTCATTTCTCCAATGTTGACTTCTTTCGGTACTTGATCCGATGTAACAACAGGGAGCCCATTAATTTGTGCCTCAATAAAAACGATTCCAAGTCCCTCATGCTTTGACGGAAGTACAAAAACATCCATCAAATTATAGAGTTCATTGACCTTATCGGATTCTCCAAGGTACAAAATTCTATCCTTATATTTGCTGTTTGCAATTTTCTCTTTTACACTCTCCAAGTTTGGACCAGTTCCAATAAGGACCAACTTTGCATTCGTCTTTTGCTCAGCAACACTTTCAAATACATTCAAAAGGAATGGATGATTTTTTTGATTATTAAATCGCGCCACATCTCCTATTACAAATGAATCTTCTAATCCATACTCTTTCCGTAATAACTGTCGTTTTGCGTTATCAAATCTAAATTTTTCAACTAAAAAGCCATTATTTAAAACTCTAAATTTTCTCGCACCAAATAGCCACCGACCTGCAAGATTACTACAAGCAAATGCATCTGTATATAACTTATTGAATATCGGCAACAAAACCCTATGGGCTTTCATGTTATCGCATGTACTGTTATGGCTATGCGCAATTCTATGTTTAATACCGCAAGTCCATGCCAAGAATAATTCCGGCGTTATCATTGCACTATTCCCATGCACATGAACTATGTCATACCTATTGGCTATAAAGCATTTAAATAGCCCTAAATAAAACAGGACCGGCTTTTCTCTACGCTCAGGCATTTCCACGAGTGCAATGCTATATTTTTTACATTCCTCTACATATAGCTCGTTAATGGGCTTTCCCGCAATAATAGTTACATTAAATTTATCTTTATTAAGATACTTACAATAATTCATTACGACTGTACTAATGCCATTTATATTCATATCATTAGTTACCATCGCAACAGAAATTTTTTCAGGGCTCATTCCTTATTCCTCATATCTTCACTTCCGTCAGATGATGATGAGGAACACGTTCTTCTTCAGGTGGAAGCTGCATATAATCACCGTACTCAACTCTTAAGACCTCATCATATTCCTTGGGTATAAGAAATTCTTTATTCTCAAATTTTGCGTATATAACATCTTCTAGGCAACTTGCATGGCAAAGTGATTTTTCATTTATTGCACTGCAGAAATTAAAAATGTAATTGCCTTTTCTTCCATCATATCGGCGTGCTTCTTTTGATGCATTTTTATAAAGACTATCCAAAGAGAACGGTTTAAAAAGAGCGCGTACCACTTTTGCCGCCAGCAACTTATAACCTGTACGTTCTTCCATAGCCATATACTTAGCCATCAATCCCGTCCGGAAAAAATGAAATTTCCAAAATTGAAGACAACGAAGGAAACCATTATCTGGAACATAATCCATTGGAAATATATCGATGTAAACACCATGGTGTATGTCATGTTCAGCAATTAAGTCTTCTTTAAAAACTGTTCCGTTCACTCTAATTTTGTCGAACAGGTGGTAATACTCTGGATCTGTATCCTTACTTTGATAAAAATACTTTGGGTTCAACTCTGTTCTACAAATATCTTTGAATCTTTCATAGTCTTTCCGCATCATACAGATATCGACGTCATCATCCCACGGAATAAACCCTTGATGTCTTACTGCCCCTATTAGCGTTCCAAAGCCAAGAACATACTTAATTTGATGCTTTTGGCAAATTCGGTCAACCTCACATAGTACATCAGTTTCTATCTGCTGAATTCTACGCAGCTGCGTATCAGTCAAAACCATTTTCGGCATTATCTTACTCTCCTAATCCATCAATAAACAACTCAACAGTTTCTATCATTTTTTCTCTTTGAGATATATACCTGTCGAATTTATGACTCCTCGCTTCTGTTATAGCTTCCGAAAGCTTTGATACATCTTGGCATTTGATTACGAAGTTAAGTTCCTGAAAAGAATCAGCAATCTGCAACTGGTGATCATCCACATGTTCACCGTATTTAGCTAATCTAGGAACTACTATTACAGGTTTATCAAACTTCTATCCTGTTATAATTGTGGCAACTCCACTATGTGTAATTAAAAGGTTACATTCTTTAACTCGTTCTTCAAAGTCCCCCTTGCATAAAAAAGTACTGTATTCATAATTTTTAGGGTGATATGTACTATTACCAATTTGAGCGAACACCTTTTCTGTAATGTCTCTGCCTTCGATACAGTTGTCAATTTCTTTCAGGAGCCTATTCATTTGAAATTTTTGTGTTCCAACCGCAACAAATATCATTTTGATCCTTTCTCAAAAAATTCCACCTACATATTTGGCTTTCGGGTATATTTTTAACATAGATTTCCACTGTACCAAGAACTCATCCGCAAATGGATACACCAGTTTTCCGGTTAATGAACCATTCGTCACTCTTGCAAACGACTCTATGTATACCACTTTGGAGCCAGACAACTTAGCCAATAAGCAAAATGGAAAAGCTATCAACGCTCCTGTCGTTATAACAACATCTGGCTTTTCTTGCTTCAGCAATTTTCTTGCAGACACAAACAGCCGGATAAAATGTTTCACAAACCCAGATTCATATCTATTAATCTGAGGAAATGTATATATTTTACCTAAATTAGCACTTGCATCGTTTGCTTGGCCACCTTCCTCGGTAACATAAAAGGCATCATACTTTTGTGCCACACTCTTAAGGCACATCAATTCCTCCCAATGCCCACCTGATGACGCAATAAAGCAAACTTTCTTTTCTTTCCCGCTTCCCATCATCATTCTCCTCTATCTTTTCCTTGTCTATCTACACATCCAAATGGATGGTATTTCTCTCTAATTTCCGCTGTGTGATAACCACAATCGGCCAAGTGTTTTCTTATGTTGTCATACCCTATCGGTACACCAATTATCCCCTTGTTTCCCATTTTCTCGGCACATATTTATACGCCGTGTCCATCTACCACCGCACCTAAGTGTTAAGTTGTTGAGTAGACCTGCTTTTACATTGACACTTTATTGGAATTCGGCAGTTCCGTCATTTTCTACAACGCGCCTCTAAATGTTTCCATCATATTTGCTGCAACCCGCACAATGATTTATTCATTTTTTATGATGTCTACACGACAGAATATTAGTAATTTTCGACCGTTACTCAACGCCACGCAGATAAATTCAGTTATCAGTATTAACGTCCTACTGCACAAAACATGATTTTCAGAGTAAAATGTAGCGCATATTTATGCACAATCAGGTGTTTTTGTATGTATATTCAACTTCACCATTGACCATCAGACCTCAACTGATTTTGTTGAGTAGACATTTGTAGGGGCCGCTATAACAACAAAGTCCGCATCAGAGTATGCAGCCTTTGCATCCAGAGTTGCGGTCAAGTTCAATTCTTTTTCTGCGAGATACTTCTCGATATAGTCATCCTGAATCGGAGACTTGCGGTTGTTGATCATGTCCACCTTTTCCGGAATAATATCCACAGCAGTCACCTGATGATGCTGGGAGAGCAATATGGCAATCGACAAACCAACATAGCCCCCTGATGTCAAGATAGGGACAACAATTTTTTCAAAAAAAGCAAAAAAATAAGCCGCATAAAGTTTCCCATTGGGTTAAAACCATTGGGAAGCCCTATGCGGCTTATTCGTACTTATTTTAATTATTAGACAATTTCAAATTCAATATCATGAACTTTCGGTTCAATATATTCCGAACACATCAGTGAAACGCTTACTTTGAATTTTCCTTTTCCAGCCGGAACAATATATATCCCATCAAACTCGGTATCATCTTTATGTGGCAACTGATTGCATTCAGCAAATATTGAGTTATCTCGTATAGATATTGATTCAAACACAGAAGAATTGGAGTTGTTAAAAATTGCCGGGTCTATAATCGGCAAGCTTCGAGCTGAGTAGAATGGCTGCATTCCGTCCATACTATTTTTCAACAAGCCATATACTGGATTTAAGTCGCTCATAAAACGTTCCTCTGCCTTTTCAATAGGATTCGGTGGAAGTTTTGGTGCTTTCGGCTCCTTCATTTTTTCGATATCATCAATGTCATATACAAAAATATCTTTTGGAAATACGATTGAGATTCTAATGTCGGTTGCTTTCGCTGTTCCCTTATTAAGCACTCTTAGCTTGAGCGCAACACCACCGTTTGTTATTGTCTTATATACGCTCATCTTGTGTGCATAATCATTTATTTCTTCTTCAGACGGTAGTGCTGCATTGTAAGCCTGCAAGTCCTTTTCTTTTACATACTTTTTTAAATGTGATTCAACGCAACTTAAATCAAGTGGTTCATACTTGTTTTTGTAGCATTCTCCATCATTATGATATAACTGGATCTTGATTGCATTATCTGAGCTATCAATAAGCAATTTTCCATGTGTTTTAAGACCTTTTCCGTCCACTTCTTCATCATCCTGTTGATCCAGCACAACTGCGGCCATCAACTCAGGAACCCGCTTTACAATCTGTGATTTCAACTCAGCATTTTCCTGCTCAAGTTCTCTTATCTTTTTATTCAAACTGAGAATTTCTGCATGACTTGCTTCAATATCAAAGGCATCTCCTCTTATCCACCCTGGACGCTTTTTTCGATCCATTTGCTGATGTAAAGATTCTGAAACCTCTCTAGCAAGTTCATCAATATTAGTCCACCACTGTACCGTTCGTCCTTTTTTAGCTTCTGTCTTGAAATCAGCCAGCTTTTTTATACTTTCTGGATCTTTTTCTATAAATTCCGGCTTAATTGCCACATCATCATCAATTATGAATACCAGAACAGGAATTTTCTTCTCTCTCGCATAGCGAAATTCCTTTTCCGTATAGCTAATTCCAGCATCCGATCCAGATTCTATTACAGAGCCATATCGCTGTCCCAAAATCAAAACATAATAATCCGAACTATCAATCGTCTCTTGTATGATTTCCCACTGTTCTTCGTCAGCAGCGTTAAACATCTCCATACCAACTGGGAAATGCATCATCGATAGGATGGCATCCCTTACTTTGCTACGGGCTTCTATCAAATCTTTATACGTTGACGAAATAAAAATCTGGTATTTCTTTTCCATGTTATATCACTTCCTTACAAGCTAGTGGTTCATTCCATAACCCATCAATTATTGTAGCGCATATAATTCTACTAATTCCTGAAGAATCTGTTCTTTCGTTCGTCCCACAAGCCCCAACTGTTTAACATCAACCGTTTCATTTTTCATTCGATCAACAAACTTCTGCATATCCTCATACACGCCACTGGGAGTGGCAATCTTGACTGTAGGGTCAATCAGTTCAGTCAATCGAAAAACATCATTTTTATGCTTCTTAATGTTTTTACTATCAACGTGTTCTCCGGCTTCTTTGCGATCCGTCAAATCCATCCATGCTTTCGCCTTGAATGGAATCAAATATGCAGCATCCAAAACCGTCACTCCATCAACAGTCACTTTCCCCTGCTTCAAGAACTCATAGTAATCATCATCCAAAAGGATTGCAGACAAGCTCGATATGTCCTCATCCATTGGCAGCGGTGTCAATACTGCATCATCTGGAAGTTGAATTGCATCCAGTTTTCTAGTGAACAGTTCGATCATTGCTGGATAACGGTTTGAGGTCGGGTGACTGAAGCGATAAAACTGCGGCACACCAGAGCTTTTATTACAATGTTCATATCCAGCCTGTTTTACATAGTCCCAGAATTTTCTTCCAAAAGCCACATCCACGGCTTCAATAATTAGAACAAGATCAATGTCTTTTGTTGCACGGAAGTCTAAGCCTCCTTCCGTCATCAAGATGTCACACGCAGTTCCACCGATAATTGCATACTGGCTTTCGTTACCCTTGAACCATTCCTTAAAGCTTTCAATCCCTGTTACCATCTATCTTCCTCCACAGATCATTTAACATTTCTTCTACTGCTTCTTCTACCCGTTCATCTGCATCTTCCCTGAGCGATAATGCCAGAGAAAGTTCATCGACCATTTTTTTCTTCGATAATTTTCGTGGGTCATATCTCCACATTTCAACAGCCACCTGTGAATTTGAGTCCTGTAAATCCTTTGTCATACAGTCATTCCACTGAGATATTCTTTCTGAAGCGTAGCACCAAACACCAGGCGCATTGAGCATCGAATACTCCGCCAATGCGGAATATCCGCTCTCCAACAATTCATTCTTTACTTCCTCGCATGGAACGTAGACAGTCCTTTTCACAGGATTGAGCAGAACTTTCTCTGCTTTATAAAACAACTCTTTGGGGGAGTTTTCTGAAAACAGTATCTTCTGTACTCCGATTTTTCTCGATTGCAGCGTTCCCATTTCTTCAAGTTGTTTGGACGCCCTGGAAATAGATGTTGGTGTCAAATCCAAATCTTTTGCAGCTTGACTTGTGGACAGTTCCTTTGCTCCCTCATAAATAAAATAAAGCAACAGCATCTGAGCTGATGGCAAGATTTCTTCTCTGTCGCTCTTTTCTGCATCACAACGTTCCTGCAAATATGCCGCCATAAAGGGCAGATAAATTTGCTTTCCATCCACAATAAATGCTATCTTTTCTCGAAGTAAATACTCTTTCTGCCGTGCAGTGATTTGTTCCAGTACTAAAACCACAGGGCGATCTGCAACCTTTTTCACACGTTCCAGATGCTTTTTTAATGTTTCCACCTGTTCCAATTCGGTTTTAGGGTACAAAAAAACGGCTTTTTGACCACTCAGAGATACTTTCTGTGAATCGTACCTTGTACTGATAAAGTTTGGCAAATGCTCTAAAGCTTTATTTTCATACAGCACTTCAATTCCTAAAACCCGCTTAAGGTATTCCACTCTATCGCCTCCATTTACAACTCTTTTTCTGTATTGTAACTTATTTTAAGTTAAGATGCAATATCAAGGTTATGATTGGTCAAATTCAACTATTGAAACACCAATATTTTCCAAGCAATTTTGTTTTCATTATTTATTTTGCTAATTGTATCGAAAAGGGCACTTGAAAAATCAAGCACCCTCATGTATAATTTACTCAGAAAGGTTATCGGATGTGTTATCCGATTTGCCCTCAGTAAAGTTAAACTACAAAGAATAGCATCCTCAACTTTGGACGGTCTGGGATGCTATTTCTTTTTATTATGATTATCTATGTAAGACAGTGCCGCAAAAACTACTAGCAATAAAGTAAGCACTTCCATTGTGTTCATAGGGCATCACCCTCTTTCGTAATACTAGAGGGCATCTTAATAATCGGAAATCCACATCCTACTTTCTTTTCAGTTATACAAAACGTATCATAGCATAACACGAACGCATGTTCAATTCAAAATTCTTGACTTTTTCCCTGCTATTCGCTATTCTGAGTTCACAACACATATATCCATTTCAAGCAACTCGGTTGCCAGATCATAACGAACCATTTTCCGGTTCAATTATCAATGGATAGTACAATTAAATATTTTAAATCATTCTGATTTATTTTTGCTTTTTGGGGGTGTGAAAATAAATCCTTATGATATATACTAAAGGAAAGGTAACATACTATATGGAGAAAAGCAACGTACCTGATTTTGAAACCGCAACCGGAACCATTGATTATGGTTTCACCAACGATTATGTATTTCGTAAGATCCTGCAAGAGAACAACGATGTGCTAAAAGCATTAATCTGCTCAATCCTGCACATGAAGCCGGACGGAGTTGAAGTTACTGTGACGAATCCAATTTCACTCGGCGAAACATTTTCTGCCAAGGACTTCATTCTGGATGTCCGGGTCGTGCTCAATGACGGCCGACTGATCGATCTCGAAATGCAGATGACCAACGAATACAACTGGCCGGACCGTTCCATTTCTTACGCTTCACGGAACTTTGATCAATTGAAGCGCGGAGAATATTACATTGATGCCAAGCCAGTGCACAGTATCGGATTTCTGAATTTTACCTTGTTCGAGGATAATCCGGAATTTAATGCATTATATCAGCTTCTGAACGTCAAGACCAAGCGGCTGTACAGCGAAAAATTTTCCATCCACGTCATTGACCTAAGCCGCATCGATCTTGCCACAGAAGAAGATCGGCACTATGGAATCGACCGTTGGGCAAAACTTTTCAAAACAAAGACATGGGAGGATTTGCGTATGATCACAAAAAATAATGAAACAATGCAAAAAGCTGCGGACTCCTTATATCAGCTCAACTCAGACGCAGTAGCCCGCCAGTGCGCACAGTCACGCGCTGATGCCACCTATTGGGAAACCATAAAAAACAATGTAAGCGCATAGTTTTAGGGCGTACCCTATAAATGAAATCTGACACCCCGCGCTA
>OGQW01001455.1_pt1 | contig 14312 bp, 10 predicted proteins | sample 1553301 | NCBI WGS metagenome assembly OGQW01 (sample SAMEA2579974, study PRJEB22360) | human gut metagenome
CAGCGAGCGCTTCGCGTCGTGCATTGAGAGCGGCCTCAACCTGCTGCTTGGCGCGGTTGATTTCCTGACCGCGAGCGCGGCGCTCTTCGGGAGCGAGACGGCCGAGCTCCTTCATGAGCATCGTAAGGCTGCCCGTTTTGCCGAGGTAGCGTGCCTTGGCGTCCTCGAGAGCGGCAGCGGCATTCGCCTCAGCGAATTCACGCTGCGCGGACTCGATGAGTTCGGAAAGTTCCTGCATTTTGAATTCCAAAACTTGAAAAATCTGGCGGACGCCATCGAATGTCGGTGCAGGACCTGCGGCGAGAAAAAGAGAGGCTGAGTATCGAGGGATGTAAAAAAGACGCATTGCTGCGTCGTTCCTTCTTTTCCCTGCTCAAAGCCTCTTGAGAGCCCTTCAGGCTCAGATTCCCGTCTCACAGCGCCTCCCGACAGGGAGTCGTCCGTTTTCGCATCTGCAGTTTTCAGCCGCAGCAGTTGAACCGCCCAAGGCCGAAAACGTAAACACGAAGAACGGCTTCAGATCGATGAGCGCGTCCTAATAGTGACCGCACCCTCCGCAGAAGCCGTCGGAGAAGTTAGGAATTCTACAAGCAATTCTCTGAGAATGCTCGAAAAAAAGCTCCGTGACCCTCGCGGATCCGGAGCTTTCTTCAGCCTTTCTTTGCGCAGAATCAGGCGTTCTTGACCTGAGCAACGAGGGCGGCGAAACCGTCCTTGTCATTCACAGCCATGTCGGCGAGAACCTTGCGGTCGAGGGCGATGCCGGCCTTCTTCAGACCGTTCATGAACACCGAGTAGCTCAGGCCGTTGGCGCGGCTGCCGGCGTTGATACGAGCGATCCACAGACGGCGGAACACATGCTTCTTGTCGCGGCGGTCACGATAAGCATACTGACCGGCACGCATGACAGCCTGCTTGGCAACACGGAAAACGTTGTTGCGGCGCAGACGGTAGCCCTTCGAAAGGGTGAAAATCTTCTTATGACGAGCACGAGCCGTCACACCACGCTTCACACGAGGCATCTTTAACTCCTTTCTTCTGAATTAGGCGTAGGGGAGCATGCGCTTGACGGACTTGATGTCCGACTCATGCACCGTGACCATACCGCGCAGATGACGCTTGTTCTTCGTCGTGCGGTGGGAAAGGATATGACGCTTCGTAGCGTGGGCGCGCTTGATCGAGCCGCTGGCACGCGGCTTGAACCGCTTCGCAGCGGCGCGCTTGGTCTTCATCTTCGGCATTTGGCCGTTACCTCTTATTGGATGAACCGCGGGCGTCCGTTCAGATCTTGAACGGCTCTTGTCTGGCCTGAGGCTCACTTATAGAAAACTCGAGGCCGGCAAAACCTTCCGGCCTCTCGTCAAGGAACGCGATTCTACATCAATGCAAAACCGCGTGTGTGAAATCAGCGCTTCTTTTTGGGAGCGAGGACCATGATCATCTGACGGCCTTCGAGCTTGGGCGCATGCTCGACCTGAGCAATATCGACAAGCTCCTCACGGACGCGGTCCATGAGCTGAGTGCCGAACTGCTGGTGAGCCATTTCGCGTCCGCGGAAGCGCAGCGTGATCTTGGCCTTGTCGCCGTCCTCAAGGAAGCGCTTCAGGCTGCGCAGTTTCGTCTGGAAGTCGTTCTCATCCGTGGCCGGACGGAACTTGACTTCCTTGATCTGGACGACTTTCTGCTTGGCCTTGGCTTCCTGAGCCTTCTTCTGCTCCTGATAGCGGAACTTGCCGTAATCCATCAGACGGCAGACCGGCGGGACTGCGTTGGGCGCAACCTCGACCAAATCCACCCCTGCATCCTCAGCCATGCGGAGGGCTTCGGATGTGCGGACGATCCCGATCTGGGCGCCATCGACGCCGGTCAGTCGGACTTCAGGAACTCGGATCTCACCATTGATCCGATGCTTGCGATCTTGAGCTATGGCTCTTCTCCCAAAAATTAAGCGTTGTGCGCGCTAAAACACCCGATCAGCGGGTGCGTTCGCGGTTTTCCGTTGAAATGCGTTCGATGAAGGCGTCGAGCGACATCACCCCGAGGTTCTCGCCTCCGCGGGCGCGCACGGAAACCGTTCCCGTCTGTGCTTCCTTTTCACCCACTACGAGGATGTAAGGAAGTTTTTGCAGACTAAGCTCGCGAATTTTATAGTTGATCTTTTCGCTGCGCAAATCCGTCTGAACCCGGAGACCGGCAGCATGGAGTTTTGCAGCAACATCTTTGGCGTAAGCGCCCTGATTGTCGGTAATCGACGTCACAGCGCACTGAATCGGAGCAAGCCACACCGGGAAGGCGCCGGCAAACTCTTCAATCAGCATACCGATCCAGCGCTCGAGCGAGCCCAGAATGGCGCGGTGAAGCATCACCGGAATCTTGCGGGAGTTGTCTTCGGCAACATACTCAGCGCCAAGACGACCCGGCATCTGGAAGTCCACCTGCACGGTGCCGCACTGCCAGGACCGGCCGAGGCAGTCCTTCAGGTGATATTCAATCTTGGGGCCGTAGAAGGCGCCTTCGCCGACGAGCACTTCGTACTTGATGCCGAGCGCATCAAGGCTCGCCATCAGAGCATGTTCGGCCTTGTCCCACACGGCATCTTCACCAATGCGCATCGCCGGGCGAGTCGCCACCTTGTAGGCGATGTCAGTGAAGCCGAAGGTCTTGTAGACCTTCTGCACGAGCGCGGTAAAAGCTTCGCATTCGGCAAGAATCTGATCTTCCGTGCAGAAAATGTGACCGTCGTCCTGAGTGAAGCCGCGCACACGCATGAGGCCATGGAGCGAACCCGAAGACTCATTGCGGTGGCACTGACCGAATTCACCAATGCGCAGCGGCAGATCACGGTAGGAACGAGGCTCGGATTTGTAAACGAGAACGCCGCCCGGGCAGTTCATCGGTTTGATTGCATAATCTTCATCGTCGATGACGGTGGTATACATGTTTTCTTTGTAGTGATCCCAGTGACCGGAGGTCTCCCACAGACGACGGTTCAGGATGATCGGAGTGGAGATTTCTACGTATCCTGCTTTTCTGTGGATTTCACGCCAGTAATCCATCAGTGCATTTTTCAGATCCATTCCTTTTGGAAGGAAGAACGGGAATCCCGGGCCGTCCTCACTCATCATAAACAGGCCGAGCTCTTTTCCGAGTTTTCTGTGGTCACGTTTCTTTGCTTCCTCGATCATGTGGAGGTACTCTTCGAGCTCTGCTTTCTTTGTGAATGCAGTTCCGTAGATTCTCTGCAGCATCTTGTTTTTCTCGCTGCCTCTCCAGTATGCACCTGCAAGGCTGGTCAGTTTGAAGGCTTTGACCGGCTTTGTGCTCATCAGATGAGGGCCTGCGCACAGGTCCGTGAATTCACCCTGGCGATAGAAGCTGATGACTGCGTCTTCCGGCAGATCTTCGATCAGTTCTACTTTATATGGCTCTTCTTTTTCTTTCATGAAGGCGATGGCTTCTGCTCTCGGCAGTTCGAAGCGCTCCAGTTTCAGATCCTCTTTTACGATTTTCTTCATCTCTGCTTCGATTTTTTCAAGGTCTTCGCTGGTGAGCGGAGTCTCTCTGTCTACATCGTAGTAGAATCCGTCTGCGATGGACGGTCCGATGGCCAGTTTGGTATCCGGGTACAGTCTCTTGATGGCCTGTGCCATGATATGGGATGTAGTGTGACGGAATGCTGCTTTTCCGCCTTCATCGTTGAAGGTCAGAATGGAAAGATTGCAGTCCTTGTCGATGACGGTACGAAGGTCTTCTACTTCGCCGTTTACTTCACCTGCACAGGCCATTCTTGCAAGGCCTTCGCTGATGTCTGCTGCGATCTCAATGATGGATTTCGGTTCGGAGTACTCTTTGGTACTTCCATCTTTCAGTGTGATGATCATTTGCTTTACCTCTTTCTTTGTATATTTTTCGCAAGCGTGTTTCAGAATTTTTATACTTTTTACAGCAACAAAAAAGTCCCTTCTGACACGCTTATGCTGTCAAAAGGGACGATGTATTTTCATTCACCGCGGTTCCACCCATTTTGTTTTTTCAAACCACTTCATTTGACGATAACGGAATCACCGGGCCGGATTGGGGCCGCTCAGAGCTGGTCTTCGATCACGTTCCTGTTAAAACCCTTGCACCACAAAACGGGGTTTCTCTCTGTCACATTCGCTGTGATTTACTCGTCTCTTCTACGCTTTGTTTTTTGTGTTCGGTGCTTTTTGGCTCCCGATAGTTTTAGATTATATCACCCAATGCGTGGTTGTCAAGACCTGCATGGGCGAAAAATTTATTTTCCCGGCGATTTTTGTCCTGCTGTCTGCAGAGCAATTTTTTCTTTTGCTTTTTCCGGCATTTCCAGCAGGGCAAACTCGTAAAAGATGCCGTAAATATACGTGATTCCACGGATATCGCCCAGCGCTTTCGGGCGCTCGACAACCGGTCTTTCGCTCTCCTGCTGTAATTCCAGCACTTTCTGATATGCACTCCGGACGGAGCTCCAGACAAGACTTTTGCTTTTTTCTCTGCGGTTGATCCAGAGCTCTTTTGTATAGGTGCCGCTTCTGCCGTATTTCATATGGTAGGAATACGGCAGACCGGAATACGTATGGAACTCAAAATCCTGATACGCAGTAACACAGTCCCATAGGGCTTCTTCTGTCCGCTCCTTGCGGAGCCGCTGCAGGGCCTGTTCTCTTTTTCGCTGTAAGCTTTCCTGTGTTTCTTTCGTTTCTTCCATCTTGTTTGTCTTCTCCATCCTGTTTTTAATCCACCAGAAATTTATCCAGCTCCGCCGTCACGACCGGATTACGTTTTACCTGCGGATGGTCGATTTTTCTTCCCTTCGCGACAACCATTTCGATCTGGCGCAGAGCACGGAGATCTTCGAGCGGATTCTTTGCGGTGACGATGAAGTCTGCACATTTTCCCGGCTCGATCGTTCCGGTTTCGGCTCCGATTCCTGCCATCTCGGCGGCGCGGGCGGTTGCGGTGTAGAGCGCGAATATGTTGGAAACTCCGACATATTTATGGAAGTAAAAGAGTTCCCGCCAGAAGTCGTACTGTGTAATCCACGGGCATCCGACATCGTTTCCAAGGACAACGGGGATGTCGTTGGCGATGGCTTTTTTCGCACAGTCGATGATTCCCTCATTTGCGGCAAGGATTCTCGGGCCTGTCTTTTTTCCGGCTTTAATTTCATCGCGCAGCCGCGTATCGAAAGTTCCAAGCCCTCCGACGGTGCGGATCGTAGTGACACCGCTCAGTAACTCGTCTTTTGCAAATCCTGCCACCATGCGGTAGGCGATAGCGCGGGAAATACCGTTGCTCATCAGGGTTTTGACAAGTTTGGCATTGTCGCGCTGCTTCTTCTGCGGTTTTCCATTGCCTGCGAGATGGACATGCATCTCTTTCGTTCCGTTTAAAATTTTTCCATTTTTATAGGCATATTGCATACTCGATTCCCTCTTTCTGCCGAACGTATTATGGTTTATTTTATCACTCCTAAGAGAGATTCGCGATAGAAAATCTCAGATTTTTGAAATATTTTTCTCATCTGAGAGGCCAGGATGTTCACAGATGGTTTCTGCATCCTTTTATTCCTCCTGCAATGCCGCCAGATATCCCAGAATTCGTTCCTTTTTTCTGTCGGGCAAATTACGAAAGCCTTCCAGAATCATTTTCTCCTCTGTGTTTGCCGCGCACATTTCGAGATCCACTGCTTTCCGTTCGATCTCATTTTCTCCTAAAAGCTCATACGGCGTAACCTTCAGCACTTCGCAGATTTTCAGTATCTTATCCGCCGACGGATTCGTCCCCTTTCTTTTCCAGTCGCTGATGGTGCTCTGTGAAATTCCGGTTTCTTCAGAGAATTCTTTCTGGGTCACCCCGTTTCGAAGAATTAATTCAAAAATTTTTTCACTGATCATTTTGTATTTCACCTTTTCACTCAGATTTTGTTTTACTATATCACAAAATTCCCTGTCCGTCACTTCCTCCAATGCTGAAAAAACGCCTCTTCCTGCCCTGTGCGGATTCCGTATTTTCTTCTTGCGATCTAACAAAAAAAGAAATGGTAATGCCTGGGAAAAGATGCGCCATGCAAAAAAACAGCCTGAGTTCCCGTTTTTACACCGAAACTCAGACTGTTTTTATGCGTTCTGTTCTGCTTCCACTTCTTGATTGATCTCATCCTCGCTGTCGGCCATTGCCTGCAGGGTCATAGTCAGTAATTTTTCCAGCGGCCAGCCAAGCTGATCGGCGCCCCTCTCAATGACCTCTCTCGAACATCCTGCTGCAAAGCCTTTGCTCTTATATTTCTTCTTTAAGGATTTCAGTTCCATGTCTTTTGTGCTCTTCGAAGGCCGCATCAGCGCAGCTGCCCAGATCAGTCCCGTCAGCTCATCTGCTGCAAACAGAACTTTTTCCATCTCATGCACCGGCTCCACATCCAGTGTGACGCCACACTCAATGGTAATGCCGCAGCCATGGGAAACGACACCATGAATGATATCTTCCGACACGCCGCCTTCCCGCAGAAGCTCCGGTGCTTTCAGGCAGTGCTCTGCCGGATACAGCTCAAAATCAATGTCATGCAGCAGTCCGACAATACCCCAGTGCTCCTCTTCTGCCCCATAGCCAAGCTCTCTTGCATACCATTTCATCACGGCCTCTACGGTAAGCGCATGCTGAATATGGAAGGGATCTTTGTTGTATTTTTTTAATAAAGTAAATGCCTCATCTCTTGTAATTTCACTCATGCTTGATTTTCTCCTTCCCTTTTCTCTTTCCAGAATCACCTGGATTGGATTTGAATTATAATTTCGTCCATTATAATCCTATATTCATAGCGATTCAATAGGTTTATCAAGACTTTTTTTGTACATCATATAAAAAGGCGCCGTTCCCTCACCTTTCAGAGAGAGGGCACAGCGCTTTTCTTATTTTTCAAATTCTACACTTTACAGCAGTTTCGGTTTCAGCCGCACATCGAAGCTGATTTCGGTTTCTTTCAGCTGATATTTTTCCAGCAGCATCGGTCCGCAGCTTGCCGATCCGATCCCGGCCTGGCGGTAGTCGATGCAGAAAACAGTGCTTCCGCACGGCCGAAGCTCATAGTTGTGGGCTTTCGCGGTCAGCTCCTCCTGCGTGTAAATAGATGCCTGGAATGAGAAGGTTTTCTCGCCCACTGCCGTCAATACCGCACGATCACTGGCAAGACTTGCATAATCGCAGTCGTAGTGGCTGGCGGTCTCCTGCGGGCGGATATAGTCTTCCTGCTGTTCTGCCGGTGTGCTGTGGAAAACGCCGTGATAGCTTGCCTGGTGCTTATCCACGTAGCTCTCCACCGGGCCGAGGCCGCAGTAGGTCAGTTTTGCAAACGATTCCGGCAGGAATAGGCGCAGGCCAAAACGCGGCAGAACCGGGAATACCGGGTCTTTCTTTGCTTCTACATGGACATCGGTCGTTCCGTCGCTGTAAATTGTCCATTTGATCACACCTGCAAGGATCCGCTGCAGAGCCGGAGACGAAATCGAATAGCTTGTCTCGATCTCCACGCAGCCGTTTTCTTCTTTTGCCGTTGTCTCATACGCCCGCGTCACGGTGCGGTCATACTGCGCACGCATCCAGGTATTCTTGATATTGCGGTCATTGTCTGTCGGCGCACGCCAGATGTTCAGCTCCATCGGGCGGTCGAGCAGATTCTGGTTGGCATAGCACATTTCCTCGAACAGGCCGGTGAACTTATTATAGGTATAGCTGAACTGTTCCGTCGATACCGTCAGATAATGATCGTCCTCTTTCCATCCAAACGAAGCCGTTCCCTCCGGGCGCTTCATCATCTCTTTTGCCTTCTGGTTCTGATTATCTTTCGTTTTCACCGGAACTTCTTCAAATCCCAGTTCGAACTGCTCCGGCAGCACCTCAGTGGCCTGTTTCTGATACCAGGTAACCTTCAGCGCACATTTTCCCTGCTCCGGCACGGAAATGGCAAGCGGAATCGTCTTCTCACAGCCTGCCGCAAGCTCCAGCAGTGCTTCATCTGTAATCTTGCCGCTCTCCGTCACTTCGCCGTCCACAAGCACCTCATAGCCGAGCACAGCGTAATCTTTCAGATTCACAAAATTCATATAGTTTTTGATGGTCAGTGTACCCTTTTCGGCATCATATCCCGTCACGCGCACCGGACGATACACGTTTTTAAATTCCATCAGCCCCGTATGCGGTGTGCGGTCCGGATAAACAAGTCCGTCCATGCAGAAGTTGCCGTCGTGCGGATACTCGTTGTGGTCGCCGCCGTACGCGTACATCTTCTTTCCCTCGATCGTTTTTCCCATATCAATCGCGTGGTCGCACCACTCCCAGATAAAGCCGCCGCACATCTTCTCCTCGCTGTGGATCAGTTCAAAGTAATCTTCAAGATCTCCCGGGCCGTTGCCCATCGCATGGCAGTATTCGCACATGATATACGGCTTATCCCCGTACTCCACCAGCTCTTTTTTGATCTCCTCGAGTGATGGATACATGCGGCTGTAGAGGTCGAGGTTGCTGTAATCGTATTTCTTCGGATCATCCACATACCGTGCCGACTCATAGTGCGTCAGACGCGTCGGATCAAATTCCTTCGTCCACTTTAAGGCCGCCTCGAAGGTACAGCCGTATGCGCACTCATTTCCCATCGACCAGATGACAACGCTCGGGCGGTTTTTATCGCGCTCTACGCAACGCTGTGTGCGGTCTACGGTTGCCTCGGTAAATACCGGATTGTTCGCAATTAGTTTATTCCAGTTCTTCGCATACTCTTCCCAGCTCGTGTAATTCGCATAAATTTCCTCTGTGCCGTGGCTCTCATTGTCCGCCTCATCGATGACATAAAAACCGAGACGGTCATAAAGCTGATAACAGTACGGCGCATTCGGGTAATGGCTGGTCCGGATCGCATTGATGTTGTGCTCTTTCATTACCTTCAGATCTTTTTTGATCTGTGCAAGGCTGATTGCAAATCCCGTCACCGGATCGCTGTCGTGGCGGTTTGTTCCGTGGAATTTGATCTTCACGCCGTTCAGGTACAGCACACCGTCCTTCGCGTGGATCTCACGGATGCCGACATGATCAGTGATCACCTCACCCGCCGTCTCCAGCACCAGCGTATACAGATACGGCTCCTCGGCATTCCACAGATGTGCATCTTTTACATGCATCTGAACCGTATCGCCGCCAAACGCTGCCTCTGCCACAAGATGATTTTCTGTATCAAACAGCTTTGCCGTTCCTTCCTGCGGTTCCCCGTCATTCCAGGTAATCGCAATCGAAACTTCTCCATTCTGGTACGATGCGTCCGGCGCTGCCTTTACAAAGTAATCGCGGATGCCTTTTTCTGGTCTTGCAAGCAGATAGACATCGCGGAAAATGCCGCTCATGCGGAATTTGTCCTGATCCTCGAGATAGCTTCCATCGCACCATTTCAGCACCAGTACGGCGATGGTGTTGGTGCCATCTTTTAAGAAGTCTGTTACATCAAATTCACTCGTAGAATGAGACACCTGGCTGTAGCCGACGAAGCTGCCGTTCATCCACACGTAGAAACAGGAATCCACGCCCTCAAAATTCAGGAATGCCCTCGGTGCTTCCTCCTGTTTTTTCCACTCGAACGTTCTCGCGTACGCACCGCACGGGTTCTCATACGGCACATACGGCGGATCCACCGGGAACGGGTAGCGGACGTTCGTATACTGATGGTGGTCATGGCCATAATTCTGCCAGACGGACGGCACCGGAATCGTCTCGAATGCAGAAGTGTCGTATCCTTCTGTGAAAAACTCCTCTTTTACATCGTAAACACTGGTAAAATAGCGGAATTTCCAGTCGCCGGAAAGCAGGAAAAAGCGGTCCGACGCCTCCCGGTTCTCCACCAGATCCTCCATGCGGCGGGATGCCGGAATGTAGTAGGCACGGTTCGGCATGGTATTCACATGCAGGTGATCGAAATCTTCGAAATATTTTGGAACAATCATCTCTTTTTAAGTCCTCCTTATTCTGTCTTTTGTTTCCAATATCGGCACCGAAACACACGCGGTCCCGGTGCCGATCAGGTTTTCTGTTATTCTTTTACTTTTTCCATGCAGGAAGAACGCCTTCGTAATTCATGCCATAACCGTAGTCATAGTTATGTCCTTCGCTGTCAATATAGGTTTCCATATCCAACGCACGGTCCTCGCTCTGCTCCTCAACCGCATCCATATCCTTCGGCATCTGGATCGGCAGACGGCCGGTCGGGTTGTAATCGCCGAAGACAACGTCAAGCACAGCGGCTCTCGAAACACCGAACTCTGCGACGATCGCATCGGCTTCGGCTTCAAATTCATGCATCACCATCGGGTTGTTGACGGTTGCGCAGACGATCACCGGCTTGTCGCCCATCGCGCGGCGGCATTCGAGAATATTGTCGAGATCAGCCTCGTTGTAGGCAGTGTTTGTCTTTCCAAGATAGCTGCGGTTCGTGAAATTCTCGCGGAAATCGCCGCCGGCAATGCTGACCTCACGCGCTTTTTTCGCCGTATACGGGCGGTACTGCAGTGTAATCGGCAGATGACCGTTGCCGCCGTTCGCAAGATCTTCGGTGGAATACGGGTTGCATGCCGGGCTTTCGATAAATACCAGCGCCACATCGGCCTCCTCCGGTGATGCCACGCGTGTACCGTACTTGGACGGCAGTCCATCCGGCAGCGGATCTTCGGTTTTTGCCGGCAGATCGATGCGGAAGAACGCTTTGGACGGTCCGATCTTTCTCTCCGGAATATAAACCTTCAAACCTTTCTTCAGCGGCAGCACACCCTTCTGTCCTTCCGGTGCGCGTTTCGCACTGTTTTTCAGCAGGACGATGGATTTCTTCTGTGCCTCATAGCCATGGCGGCAGAACTCTTCGCATCCTACAATCTTTGCGGATTCTTCCGGATCAAGATACGGGTCCTCAAACAAGCCGCAGTGGAAAATGTTGATCAGAAGACGTTTGGCGGACAGCTCCATGCGCTCACGCATCGCTTTCTCGCCGTATTTCTCACAGCCGATCTTATACGCCTCGACAATCGGACCGGACTCGCTGTTTCCGCCGAACTGGTCAACGCCGTTTGTGATCGCCAGCAGACACCGTTCTGCCTCGGTCATATCCTGCACGCCGTAGCAGCGGCTTCCGAATCCCTCAATCGTCTTCTCCGGATCCTGGGTGATGCCCCAGTCGGTGCAGACAATGCCTTTGAATTCATATTTTCCGCGCAGCAGATCCTTGATCAGGTACTCGCTGTAGGAGTTTCCGACGTTCTTGTCGTTTTTCTTGTCCACGCCGTAGGATACGGTGTAGTACGGCATAACCGCGGATGCGCAGTCGGTCGGTCCGTCCAGGTGAAAGGCTGCCTCGGTAAACGGTTTTAAATGCTCCTCAAAATTTCCGGTCGGATAAACGGCAAACTGTCCGAATGCATAGTGTGCATCGCGTCCGGCCTCTCCGGTGCCGCCGCCCGGCCAGTGTTTGACCATCGTGTTGACGCTGTCTTTTCCCCAGCCGTCTGCTTCCCCTTCCGTTGTCTGCATACCGTCACAGTACGCTTTGGTAAGCTTTTTGGACATCTCCACTTCTTCGCCTAACGTATCGACAAAGCGCATCCATCTCGGCTCGGTGCAGAGGTCGATCTGCGGTCCGAGTGCCGTTGTGATGCCGAGTGCCCGGTATTCACGGGAGGCATCCTTTGCAAACTGTCCGGCTACTTCCGGGTCAAAGCATGCTGCAAAGCCGACACCCTCCGGCCATTTGCTGATCTCGCTTCCGCCGCTCTTGAACTCTGCGCCGGAATCCTTTGCTCCGTTCCGCGGATCAGAGGAGAGGTTGATCGGAATACCATACGGCAGTGTCTCCGCCCGTTTCTGCAGCTCATTGCTCCATTTTGCGGAAATCTCCGGGCTTTCCACGTTCGTCAGCAGGATATGGCGGATATGCTCGTCCTCCAGAAATTCTTTCTGCTGATCAGAAATCGCATACGGTTCTTTGCCGGATTCCAGATACGTTTTTCCGTCAAACGTTCCCTGGAACGGACCGCCCGGCATCGGCGGTACGGCCTGGTGCGGTGAGTACAGCATAAGGCCAGCGATCTCCTCGATGGAAAGACGGCCCGCAAGGTCTGCGGCTCTCTCCTCATCGGAGAGGCGCCAGTCCTCGTACGGCAGCAGTTCGCCGGTTTTTGCAAGATCTTTAAAGTAATATCCATCTTTTTCCAATACCTTTACACCGGACTCCTCCGCCCAGGCAATCGTTTTTCCGTCTGCCTGTGTGATGCGGTGGATTCCGTTTTTCGTTGTTTTCTCCATAAGTTTTCTCCTTTTTCCTGCTGCATTTATTTCAGTGTAAATACCGCACTGTTTTCCGTCGTGCTGCTGTCACCGACAAATACGGTAAACGTTCCAGGCTCGCTTCCAAAAGTTCCGTCGAGACGGTAGTAGCGCAGATCTTCTTCGGTAATATAGAAGGTCACTTCCTGCTCTTTGCCCGGAGCAAGCTCTACTCTTCGGAAGCCTTTCAGCTCTCGCACCGGACGAACCACATCGGAATAATCATCACGGATGTACAGCTGTACAACATCACAGCCAGCCGTATCACCTGTATTTTTCACGGTCACATGCGCTGCAATTCTGCCGTTTTTATCCATCTCGTTCTGATCCAGTGTTACCGCGGAAATATCAAACGTGGTATAGGAAAGTCCGTAACCAAACGGATACAGCGATGCATTCGGAATGTCAAGATATTTGGAGCGGAACCGCTCTTTCATGCCCGGCAGATTCGGTCTTCCGGTGGAATACTCGTTGTAGCTGACCGGTGCCTGGCCCACGCAGTACGGGAAGCTCATCGGCAGATGGCCGGACGGATTTTTCTTTCCGGTCAGAACATCCACAACAGCGCTTCCGCCCTCGGTTCCCGGGAACCATACCTCGAGAATGGCTTTTGCTTTAGCGCTGATTTCCCGCAGATCCAGCGGGCGGCCGTTGAACAGAACGACAACCACATTCGGGTTGACGGCCAGCACTTTGCGGAACAGCTCCATCTGGATTTCCGGCACATCGATCATGGCACGGCTGGTCGCCTCGCCGCTCTGCAGATAATGCTCACCCATCGGCATTACCACGAGATCGGCCTCTTTTGCTGCCTGTAGTGCGCTCTGCTCCATGGCAGCAAGCTCTTCCTCACTGTATTTTTTCGGTGTCGTCTCGGTAAATCCGATCAGCTCCACATCGTTTCCGATAACCGGGCATCCTTCTGCATACGTGGTGCGTGATGCGTCGAATACTTTCTCGGCTGCTTCCTGAATCGTCACGCAGTCCTTACTGTCGCCGGTGAAGGACCAGCTGCTCTTGATTTCATGATTGTTGGTATACGGGCCGACAAATGCGATCTTTTTCGCAGTGTCGAGCGGCAGTACACCGTCGTTTTTCAGCAGGACGAAGGATTCCTCCGCTGCTTTTTTCGCCAGTGCACGATGCTCCGGGCAGAGGTTGTATGCTTTCTCTTTCTCGGCATCCGCATCTTTATATGGATTTTCAAACAGTCCCAGTTTGTTTTTCAGCTCCAGAATCCGCAGGCAGCACTCGTCAATCAGATGCTCGTCCACTTCACCTTCTTCTACGAGACGGCAGAGGTTTGCGGCGTAAACGGATGTCATCATATCAATATCCACGCCTGCCTCCAGCGCTTTTTTCGCTGCATCGGCGGCATCTTTCGAGCTTCTGTGGGCAACGGTTTCCAGAATGGCTGCAAAGTCAGAAATCAGCACGCCGTCAAATCCCATCTCGCCGCGCAGGATATCGCGCATCAGCCATTTGTTGGTGCTCGCCGGAACGCCGTTGATCGTGTTAAATGATGTCATCACCATCGCTGCGCCCGCATCAATGCCTGCTTTGTATGCCGGAAGATAGAATTCACGGAAGGTATGCTCTGAGAGCTCTACGGTGTTGTAATCTCTTCCTGCGACTGCTCCGCCGTATCCTGCAAAGTGTTTGATGCAGGAGGCAACTTTTCCCGGTGTTTTTAAATCATCGCCCTGGAAGCCTTTTACGATCGCCTCGGAAAAGCGGCTGTTCAGGTACGGATCTTCGCCTGTGGATCCCACAACGCGGCCCCATCTCGCATCGCGCACAAGGTCAACCATCGGAGAAAAGGTAACGTGAAGTCCGGCCGCGGATGCTTCTTTTGCGGCTGCAGACGCGCACTCGCCGGAGAGCTCCGGATCAAAAGTGGCTCCCTGCGCCAGCGGCGCCGGGAAAATGGTCTTCATGCCGTGAAT
>OGQW01001457.1_pt1 | contig 14308 bp, 12 predicted proteins | sample 1553301 | NCBI WGS metagenome assembly OGQW01 (sample SAMEA2579974, study PRJEB22360) | human gut metagenome
CAGCCATAGTGAAATCCTCCCAAGATTTGTCTTTTTCACCTTATGAGCGGTCACCCGCTCGTCGGTATGGTACTATTGTACCCCATTTTTCACAATTCTGCAAGGGGGTCTGTTATTCTTTTAACACAATTTTTCAAAAAATCCACAGAAATTTTGAAATCCCAGCCATTTCCAGCGCAAAACCGTTTCCTGCGGGGCAGACTAACCCCAGAATTTGCACAGAAGGTGAGGGAGTGCTCATGCCGGTTTTCGGCCCGACACGCGCGGCGCTGGCGGCTGCGGCGGCCCGCGGGGCGGACATTCTGCCGTCACTGCGGCTGGTGCTGACGGCGGAGGCCCTGACCGCGCCCCCGCCGTCCCGCGCACTGGAGCTGAACGCCGAGCTGGACGTGCTCTGCGCCGCCGTGCGGGAGCTGGCGGAGTAACCCTGTATTTCCCCAAAAGGAGCCTTACCTATGAGCAACCAGCTTGCCGTGCTGTTCCCCGGCATCGGCTACCATATCGACAAACCGCTGCTGTATTACAGCGCCAAACTTGCACGCGCACGCGGCTGCGACCTGCTCGCGGTGCAGTATCCCGCTCTGCCGACCGGTTTGAGAGGTCACCCCGAAAAAATCGAACAAGCTGTGCAGATCGCGCTTTCTGCCGCAGAGGAACAGCTTACCGCCATCGACTGGACCGCTTACGACCGTGTTTTCTTCCTCTCGAAGAGCATCGGCACTGCGATTGCCGCACGGTATGCTGTTCAGCACAACATTCATCCGCGGCAGGTATACTACACGCCGATTGAACAGGCCCTGCCCTATCTCGACCCGACCGGCATCGCCTTTCACGGCACCGCCGATCCGTGGGCGAACACCGAGATGATCACGAACGGCTGCCGGAAGATCGGCATTCCGCTCTATCTGACCGAAAACGCCAACCACTCAATGGAAACCGGCGATACCTTGCACGATATTTTTATTCTGCACGATATTATGGATGAAACCGCACGCTGGATGGATTCTCCGGCGTGACCGCCGTTTTCCGTTTACTTTTTCCGCCCTCTATGATAAAATAGACTATCATAATGAGGAAGTATGTCTATGAGAAAAAATGTACTCGAATATTTGGAATCCTGTGCCCGAATGCACGCGGACAAGCCTGCGTTCTGCGATGAGAACCGCGTGTTCACCTTCGGCGAGCTGCTGAAGGCCGCACAGGGTCTGGGCACGCACCTTGCCAAGACCGTCGATACGCTGCACAAGCCGGTCGCGGTTTTGATCGGCCGCACGGCCGAAAGCGTTGCCGCGATGCAGGGCGTGCTGTATGCGGGCGGCTGCTACGTTCCGATCGACGACCACCTGCCGGAAGCGCGTATCCGCCGTATTTTCGAGCAGGTCCATCCTGTTGCCATCGTCTACGCCGAGGGCAACCGCAAGCAGGCCGAGCCGCTTGCCGACTGTGCCCCGCTCATCTCGATGGACGAGGGCTTTGCCGCACCAGCTGACGCAGACCTGCTGCAGTCCATCCGTGAGAGCGTACTGGATATTGACCCGGTTTACCTGCTGTTCACCTCGGGTTCGACCGGTGCGCCGAAGGGAATCGTCATTCCGCACCGTGCGGTCATCGACTTCACCGACTGGATGAGCGAGTTCTGCGGCTACACCGAGCATGATATTTTCGGCAATCAGGCGCCGTTTTACTTTGATCTTTCGTGCAAGGATCTGTACCAGACCCTTTCGCTCGGTGCAACCTGCCATATTTTCTCGAAAAAGCTGTTTACCTTCCCGATGCTGCTGCTCAAGGAGATGGAGCGTGTCGGCGTGACCGCCATCAACTGGGCGACCAGCGCGTTCCACTTTGTGGCAAGTTCGGGTGCACTGAGCAAGTGCGCGCCGCCCACGCTGCGCAAAGCCGCTCTCGGCGGTGAGGCGCTGCAGGCGCGCTATGTGAACGCGTGGAAGGCCGCGATTCCGGGTCTTGAGGTTGTCAACATGTACGGACCGACCGAGACCACCGTGGACTGTGCCGCATTCCATCTCACCCGCGACTACCGCGACGATGAAGCCATTCCGATTGGCAAAGCCTGCCGCAATATGCAGATTATACTGCTCGACAAGGACGGCAAGCCCGTTCCGGACGGCGAGGCCGGTGAAATCTGCGTGCGCGGCAGCGGACTGGCCAGCGGCTAGGCCGTTCTTGGCTATGGTCTACTATAACGACCCGGACAAAACGGCGGCTGCCTTTGTGCAAAATCCGCTGCAAAGTCACTATCCGGAGCGGGTGTATAAAACCGGCGATCTGGTGCGGTGGAATGAACGGGGCGAGCTGATCTATCTCTCCCGCCGGGACTTCCAGATCAAGCACATGGGCTACCGCATCGAGCTTGGCGAAATCGAAACCGCGCTGCACAGCGTGGACGGCATCGCCGCAGCAGCCTGCCTGTTCGACCGCAACCGCGACCGCATTGTCTGCATCTACGAGGGCGAACCGGATGCCGCGGCACTCGCGCGTGCCATGCGCAGGCTGGTGCCCAAGTACATGCTGCCCAACATCTACGAAAAGCTGGACGCACTGCCGATGAACGCCAACGGCAAGATCGACCGCGTCAAGCTGAAGGAGCAATTTATCCATGCGGAAGATTGAGAATTTCGCACAGATTTCCGATCTGCTGAACGCACAGCTCAAGAAAGGTGTCATCACCAACAACTTTCTGCGCGGTGACGACTACACGCGCGAAATCGCGAACGGACTGTACATCCACGAGGCAGACGGCGCACTGCTGCTGTTCCGCGAACGCGGTACGCATCTTGTGATGACGTTCTACCTGCACCCGAACGCGGTGCTTTCCCTGCCCGAAACGGACAGGCCGATCGTCACCGAGCTTTCCTGCCGCGCCAAGGATGCCGAGGCAATGGCAAATGCCGCCGCGCAGTTCTGTGCCCTCGGTTTTCGTGAGGTTCTGCGCCGCACGCGGCGCACCCGCAAACCGGAAGCATTTCCGGTGGAAACAACCGCAGTTCCTGCAAAGCCGGAGGATTTCGAGGATATTTCCCGCTTTTTAAGCGAGCACTTCTCCGCTCTCACCGGCTGTCTGCCGACTGCGGACGATCTGCGCGAAAACCTCGCAAACGGCCATACCGTTATCACCCGGGACGAAAAAGGTGTTTCCGGTGTGCTGCATTTTGCGGTTTCCCGCGCCTCGACCGAGATTCGGCACCTTGCCGTGCGTGCGGACTGCCGCGGAAAAGGTCTTGCCGGCGAGCTGCTCACCGCGTATCTTGCGGCAACGGACGGTGCAAAAAGTCAGGTATGGGCGCGGACCGGCAATGCTCCTGCCGAGCATTTTTACGAACAACACGGCTATCGGCCCGACGGATGGACTTCCGCCGTGCTGCAATATAATTAAAGGAGAAATCGACCATGAGAGAAAAAATTATCGAAATTCTGAATGAGATCTGCCCCGGCAACGACTTTGAGAACGAAACCGCCATCATCGACGACGGCATCATCGATTCCCTCGACATCGTAGCCGTTATTTCCGAGCTGATGGAGGAATTTGACGTTCAGCTGGGCGTCAACGACCTGACGCCGGAGAACTTCAACTCGGTTGACGCCATCGTTGAACTGATCGAGAACGCGCAGGACTAATGGCTTTTACTTCCGCTTCGTTTATCGTACTCACCATCGCGAGCGTGCTGCTCTACTACATCGTGCCGAAAAAGGCACAGTGGTGCATCCTGCTGCTGGCGAGTGCGGCATTTTACATGGCCGGCTCGGTCAAGGCGTTTGCGTGGGTGGTTCTGGTGTCCGGAATGACCTGGGTAACCGGACTTATTCTCGGACGCTATAACGCCATCAAGCCTGCCGACAAGGCGCAAAAGGCCCAAATACAGCACAAAAAGAAGCAGATCGCGATAATTTGCGCGGTCTGCTGTTTTGGCTTGCTCTACGCGATGAAATACTGGAATTTCACGCTCGAGCTGCTGCCGTCCGCGCTCAGCAATCACATTCCCCGATGGGATTTTGTCGTGCCGCTCGGTCTGTCGTTTTTCATTTTCCAGTCCATGAGCTATGTCATTGACGTGTACCGCGGCAAATATGCGCCCGAACGCAATCCGCTGCGCTACGGTCTGTTCGTATCGTTCTTCCCGCAGATGGTGCAGGGACCGATCAGCCGTTTCGATCAGCTGGCGCCGCAGCTTACCGCAGAGCGCAAGCTGTGCTGGGACGACCTGCAGATCGGCATTCAGCTGGCGCTCTGGGGTTACTTCAAAAAAATCGTCATCGCCGACCGCGCGGCTGTTCTGGTAAACAACGTCATCATGGAGAACTGTCCCTACGGCGGTGCTGTCATTGCGCTCGGTATTCTGTTTTACTGCATTCAGCTGTACTGCGATTTTTCCGGCGGCATCGACATCACACGCGGCGTCGCGCGCATGTTCGGCATCAATATGACGCTCAACTTCCGCCGACCGCTGTTTTCCACCTCGCTCACCGACTACTGGCGCCGCTGGCACATCACACTCGGTGCGTGGATGCGCGACTATGTGTTCTATCCTCTGGCGTTTTCCAAGCCGTTCGGCAAGCTCGGCAAGTGGGCGCGCAAGCATTTCAAGGGCATGATGGGCAAGATCTGTGCCACCTCGACCGCTACGTTTATCGTGTATTTGATCATCGGCATCTGGCACGGCGCCAACTTCCGCTACATTGCGTTCGGCCTGTGGAACGGTATCCTCATTACCGCTTCCCTGCTGATGGAGCGCCGCTTCCTTTCGTGGAAGGAAAAGCTGCACATCAACGACAAATCGACCGGCTGGCGCATCTTTATGACCGTCCGCACGTTCGGACTGGTGTTTATCGGCCGTTATTTCACCCGTGCACCGCGTCTCAAGACTGTATTCACGCTGCTCGGAACGACCGTGCTGCACCCGCATTTTAATGAGTTTACGTCGGTTGTGCCGACGCTTGGACTGGGTATTTCCGACTTTATCATCATTTTTGTCGGCATTCTCATCGTTCACGGCGTGGAGTTCTTTGAGGAACGCGGCACGGATGTGCAGGCGTGGCTCAACGAGCGCCCGGCGCTCATGCAGCTGACCGTGCTGACCGTTTCGCTCGTGGTCCTGCTGCTGTTCGGCATTTTCCGTGCCGGATACATCTCGTCCGAGTTCATCTACAAGCAATTTTAAGGAGGCAGAGCATGAACGCAAAAAAATGGGTGCTTTCTCTGCCCGTTATCGTGCTGATCCTGGCCGCACTGCTGGCCGGATTCAACTACGTCACCGACCCGTTCGGCGCGTTCGGCGACCGGTTTATGCAGTGGTTTTCGTATGACGAGACCAACAACCCGCGTGCGGCGAAAATCTCCTATCTCGAGCAGCACCATGACGAGTACGACTCGTATTTCCTCGGCTGCTCGTCCACCAGCTCGCTGCCGACCGAATCGTTTAACGAGATGCTGAACGCGAAGTTCTACAACCTCATCATGTACGGTGCGGATATGAAGGACTGCGAAAAGATCGCAAACTACCTGATTGACAACTACACAGTCAAAAATCTGGTGCTGAATGTGTATCTGGACAATGGCCTGACCTACGATGATGAGTCCAACAAGCTGACCCACAGCCTGCACTACAAAACCGATCCGGATATGTCCGCGCTGTCGTATTACTCGCGGTTTCTCCTCGCGGACCCGCGGTATGGCTATCAGAAGCTGGTGAACAAGAAGAAAGACACTCTCATGCCGCAGTCGTTCGACGTATTCGACGAGCAAACCGGCGCGTATGACAAGCGCGTGCGTGATGTGGAGCCGATCGGCTCTACCGCGGATTATCTGAACGCCTATCCGGTATTCACCAATTATCCCAATCACGAGCCGCTGCACCTGTACAAGACCGAAGCCTGCATGCAGTCGGTGGCTGCAATCCGCAAGGTTTGCGAGGAAAACGGCGTTAATCTCATTGTGCTGACCGCTCCGGTGTACACCGACTATTACAAGAACTTTTACGACGAGGATATCACGAATTTCTACGAATCTCTTGCCAAAGTGACCGATTACTGGGATTTTTCGTCCTCGTCTGTCAGCAGTGAGCCGCGCTTCTTCTACGACAGCACGCACTTCCGCAACAACATCGGCGAGATGATGGCAGCCCGCATTGCCGAGAAGGAGTATCCCGACTTTACGCCTGCCATCACCGCGATTCCGTCGGATTTCGGCACTTATGTAACGGCTGACACGCCGCATGACTATTTCACGCAGCGTCCTGCACCGCGCACGGACGACGACACCGCCGTTCAGGTTCCGGTGCTGACGTGGCACCAGCTGACCGAGGATGTGAGCGGCTCAGCTACCATTTCGCCGGAGACGTTCCGCAAGCAGATTCAGGCACTTTCCGATGCCGGCTGCAACACGATTTCGCTTGAGCAGCTGCGCGATTACGTCTACAACGGTACGCCGCTGCCCGAAAAGCCTATCGTCCTCACGTTTGACGACGGCTATCTGAGCAACTACGAGGACGCGTTCCCGGTGCTGGGGGAATACAACATGAAGGCGACCATTTTCGCCATCGGCGTTTCCATCGGCAAGGATACCTACAAGGACACCGACCACGCCATGACACCGCACTTCGGCGCGGCTGAAATGCAGGAAATGGTGGATTCCGGCCTGATTTCCATCCAGAGTCACACCTATGACATGCACCAGTGGCCGCCGTTTGAGGACGGAAACGACCGTGTTCGGGAAACACTCGCGCAGCTGCCCGGCGAAAGCGATGCGGACTACGAAGCCGCTGTCAAGGCTGATATCCAGCAGAGCCAGCAGGCTATCGAGCCGATCACCGGCGAGAAGGTCAACGCGCTGTCTTATCCGGAAGGCGCGTACGGCACACTGACGATGGATGCGCTGCGCAGCCAGGGCATCGAGCTGACGTTCACCACCCAGCCGGGCGTGAATGCGATCGTACAGGGTTTGCCGCAGACGCTGTACAGCATGCACCGCATTACCATGACGGAAGACACCAACATGGATGAATTTCTGGCGGAACTCGCAAAATAATATCTATGATATAGAAAACGCAGACTGAGAATATTCTCAGTCTGCGTTTTTTGTGAATGGAATTTTCCATTTTATAAACCGTAGCCGCGCATTGCACCATACATTTCCGGTCTCCGGTCACGGTAGACACCCCACGAACGGCGCATCTCACGAATTTCATCCAGATCGAACGTATACGTCAGCACGCCTGCGTTTTCGCGGTCAGCCTGCTCGACAAGCGCGCCGGTTTCATCCGCGATGAAGGACGAGCCGTAGAACGTCAGCGAGGACGACTGGTGCTGGTTATCCTCGGTCGGCTTGACGGTTTCGGTGCCGATGCGGTTTGCCGCGATCAGCGGCATAATGTTCGCCGCCGCGTGACCCTGCATGCAGCGCCGCCAGTGCGGCATGGAATCGCAGTCGAGAATCGGCTCGGAACCGATGGCGGTCGGGTAGAACAGCAGTTCCGCGCCCTGCAGCGCCATGCAGCGCGCGGACTCCGGGAACCACTGGTCCCAGCAGATACCGACGCCGATTTTCGCATAAGCCGTATCCCAGACCTTGAAGCCGGTATTTCCGGGCGTAAAATAGAACTTTTCCTGATAAAAATGGTCATCCGGAATGTGGGTCTTGCGATACTGACCCATGATCGTGCCGTCCGCGTCAATGACAGCCACCGTGTTGAACGTGGTCTCGCCGACCCGCTCGTAGTAGCTGACCGGAATGACGACCTTGAAATCACGGGCAATGGTCTGCATCTCGCGGACCGCCGGATTTTCCTCGAGTGTTGTCGCTAAATGGTAGTTCTCGTAGCTTTTTTCCTGACAGAAATACCAGTTTTCAAACAGTTCGGGCAGCAGAATGATCTGCGCCCCCTGAGATGCCGCTTCGCGGACCTTTTCGCAGGCTTCTTCCAGACCGTAGGTCATCTGAATCGCAGCAACGGTTACTTTATTGGACATAAAAGATTCTCTCCTATACTTATGGCAACACCGCACAATTAAGACTGCGGTGCTTTGCGGAAATTATGCGGTATTGCCTTATCTTCTCTTGCGCGTGGGCGGCTTTTTGCCCTTGCCGGGCTTGCCGCCGCGTCCCTTGCCGCTGTGACGGCGGCGCTCCGCGCGATTGCCTCTCGGAGCACGGTCGGTGTCCTCACGGCGCGGACGATCCAGCTTTTCCGAAACCGGAAGCGAGCCGTCAGCCGGTGCAAAGTCGATCTGACCGGTGGTGTCGCTTGCGGCAAGCAGCTTGACACGCATCGGCGTGCCGATCGTAAACCGCTTGCCGGTGTGGCGGCCAACCATCGCCATGTGCTCCTCGTCGTACTGGTAGAAGTCGCCGGTCATCAGCTCTGCACGAATCAGACCCTCACAACCGTTTTCCAGCGCAACGAACACGCCGAACGACTGCACGCCGGAAACCTCCGCGTCAAATTCCTCACCGATAAACTGCTGCATGTAGGACGCGATATACAGCTTGTCGATGTCGCGTTCGCAGTTGTCGGCAGCCTGTTCGCGGTTTGTGGACTGGTCTGCGGCCTCCCCGCCCCTCCTTTTCTGGCGCAGTTCCGTCTGCCGCGGTAAATTCTTCGCCGAGCAGCGCCTTCTGCAGCATGCGGTGCGCCACCAGATCGGGATAACGGCGGATTGGCGAGGTAAAGTGCAGGTAGAACTTCGCCTTCAGACCGTAATGGCCAATACACTCATCCGCGTAGCGGGCACGCGCCAGCGAGCGCAGCAGAAGCGTCGGCAGCACGCGCTGCTTCGGGTCGTTCTTTGCGCCGCGCAGCACGGTCTGGAACTGCGCCGTATCCTCCGGCTTGGACGGGTCGATACGGTAGCCGAACGGACGCGCAAACGACGCAAACACGCGCAGCTTGTCCGGATCGGGATTCTCGTGCACACGGTAGACAGTCGGCAGCTCGCGCTTGCACATATACTCGGCAACCGCTTCGTTGGCCTGCAGCATGAATTCCTCGATCAGCTTTTCACTCTCGCCGCGCTCACGGAACCGGATTTCAACCGGCTTGCCGTTCTCATCCACGCGGATTTCCGCCTCCGGAATGTCCAGCTCGAGTGCGCCGCGCTCAATGCGGCGCTTGTACAGCGCGTGCGCCAGATTGTTCATCGTCTCGGCAGTCTCGACCAGAAAAGCGTATTCCTCGCGCAGCCCCTTGTCGCCCGCGAGAATTTTGTTGACCTTGTTGTAGGTCATGCGAGCCTTGGAGCAGATGACCGACTTGGCAAATTTCGCACCATACCGGCGGCCGTCCTTATCGACCTCCATCAGCGCAGAGAACGCCAGACGGTCCACCTTCGGGTTGAGCGAGCAGATGCCGTTGGACAGCGCGAACGGCAGCATCGGCACAACGTGTCCCGGGAAATAAACCGACGTGCCGCGGCGGAACGCCTCGGCGTCAAGCGGCGAATCCGGCGTAACGTAATGGCTCACGTCCGCGATGTGTACGCCGAGCAGATAGTGTCCGTTTTCCAGCTTTTCGAGCGATACCGCGTCGTCAAAGTCCTTCGCGTCATCGCCGTCGATGGTAAAGATCAGCTTGTCGCGCAGATCGAGCCGCTTGCCGGCGGTGCCCATATCGACCTCCTGCGGAATGGCGAGCGCCTGCTCGAGCACCTCGTTCGGAAATACGTCATACACGCCGTTTTCGTGCAGAACAGCCGCGATAGCGGCCTCCATCGTACCGCTTTCGCCCAAATCCGCGCGGACAACGCCCTGCGGCATAAACTGCTCATCGCCGTAATGCGAGATCGAAACAGCCACGCAGTCACCAACGGCGGCTTCGCCGAGGTCATGCTTGTCCACCGCAATCTCCGGATACTTTTTTGAGGTCGGCTGCACGAAAAATGCCTTGCCGCGCTGCACGAGTTCGCCGGTCAGCTCCTTGCCGGCGCGTCCCAGCACGCGGATAACGGTTGCTTCCTTGCGGCCGCGGTTGTTCTTGCGCTCACTCACCTTGACGAGCACGCGGTCGCCGTGCCACGCACCGCCGGACGCATTCGGCGGGATGAACAGATCATCCGGCTTGGCTTCGCCCTCCGGATAATCCGGCGCGACAAACGCGAATGCCCGCTCAGTAGCCAGATAGGTTCCGGCCGCACAGCCGTAGTGCGCGGAGACCGCAAAGCGGTTTTTCTTGTTTTTCATCACTCTGCCGTCCGCAACGAGCGCATCCAGCGCGTTTTTGAGATTGTTTTTGCCTGCATTCGGCAGCTCGCGCCGGATGTCCTCAATACGGCACGGGTGCACCAGAATTTCCAGCAGTCTGGATTCCAATTCGGTGTCTGCTTCTTTATTTTTCATATTCGCCCCTCCTATCTTCGGCTTCTGGCGAAAAATTATCCATTATAAAAATAAGCTGTCATACTTCATCATTATTATACCATTCTCCCATCTTATTGAAAAGCGAAATCGGGGTAAACCCGTAACCGGCCGCAAATTTGTACAGAATGTGACGAACGGCATGAATTGACGCGGACAACGCATCATGATACTATATAGTATATGAATATCAGAGCAAAACGGAGGGAATTTGCATGAAAGCACTCATCACGGGTGCGTCCTCTGGACTGGGACGCGAAATGGCGCGCCTGCTGGCGGCACGCGGCTACGAGCTGATCCTGTGCGCCCGCAGAGAGGAACGCCTGCGCGAACTGGCTCAACGGCTGGGTGAACAGGCGGATGTACATCATGAACGCGACGATCACGCCGAATTCGATCTGTCCGTCCATGGCGAGCGCCGCACCGACCACGCACACGATCACGTAGCCAAAGTTGCCGACGAAGTTCATCAGCGGCATCATCAGGCCTGACAGGAACTGCGATTTCCATGCCGATGTATACAGAATATCATTGTCACGCTTGAATGTTGCAATTACATCCTCTTCTTTATTAAACGCTTTGATGATATTATGACCGCCATAGATTTCTTCCACCTGTCCGTTTACATGACCCAGATATTCCTGCTGACTCATGAAATATTTCTGTGAACGTTTCACGATCACTGAGATCAGTCCCATTGAAACCGGAAGGATCAGGAGTGCTACCACGGTCATCAGCGGGCTGATACTGAGCATCATGATCAATACACCGATGATCGTTGTCGTCGATGTGATCACCTGCGTCGCACTCTGGTTCAGACTCTGACTTAAGGTATCTACATCGTTGGTAATACGCGATAATACTTCACCATGTGTCTGCTTATCAAAATAGTTCATCGGCAGACGGTTGATCTTCTCAGAGATTTCTTTTCTCAGACGGTACGTCAGCTTCTGTGACACACCCGTCATAATGTACCCCTGTACAAAGGAGAATACCGCACTTGTCAGATACAGGCATAACAGCGTCAGTACGATATGCGCGATCTTGTCAAAATCTATTCCGGATCCTCCGGATACTTTTCTGACCAGTCCTTTAAATATCTCAGTCGTTGCCTTTCCAAGAATCTTCGGTCCTACAATATTGAATATCGTACTTCCGATAGCAAATACGATTACAAAGAATATTCCAATCTTATATGCGCTCAAATATGCCATCAGCTTTTTCATTGTGCCTTTAAAATCTTTTGCCTTTTCATTTGACATCTGTGGTCCACGTCCTCTACCTCTTGGCATATTATTCCACCTCCTTAAGATCTTCTTCTAATTCTTTTTCTGATAACTGTGAAGAAGCAATCTGATAATATGCTTCGCAGTTCTTCAGTAATTCTTTATGTGTACCCTTTCCGACGATCTGACCATCTTCCAGTACAATGATCTGATCTGCATGAAGGATCGTACTGATCCTCTGCGCAACGATCATAACAGTACTTTCCGCTGTCTTCTCCTTCAGCTCTGCACGGAGTGTTGCATCTGTCTTATAATCCAGTGCCGAAAAACTATCATCGAATATATATACATCCGGATGTTTTGCAATTGCTCTTGCAATCGAAAGTCTCTGCTTCTGACCACCGGATACATTGGCTCCTCCCTGTGAGATCGGGCTCTTATATTTTTTCTTCTTCTGATCAATAAATTCTGTTGCCTGTGCGATTGTTGCTGCTTCAATCATCTCAGCTTCACTTCCATCCGGGTTGCCATATAAAATATTCGAAGCAATATCACCGGAGAACAGTACAGCTTTCTGCGGTACATATCCCAGTTTTTCACGCAGTTCATGCTGTGATACATCTCTGACATCTTTTCCGTCGATCGTGATCTTACCATCTGTAACATCATAAAATCTCGGGATCAGGTTTACCAGCGTAGACTTACCACATCCGGTACTTCCGATAAATGCCGTGGTCTTTCCCGGCTCTGCCGTAAAGGAAATATCATGCAGTACATCTTCTTCTGCTCCCGGATAACGGAAGGATACATGATCGAATACGACCTTTCCTTTTCCTTCTTCCGGAATACGTGACGGCTGCTTCGGATCATGGATCATTGTCTCACTTGTCAGTACTTCATCAATACGGCTTGCAGATACTGCTGCTCTTGGAAGCATAACCGAAATCATACAGATCATTAAGAATGCCATGATGATCTGCATTGTATACTGGATAAACGCCATCATATCTCCAACCTGCATTACACCGTCGTTGATACTGTGACCGCCTACCCATACGATCAGCAGCGTAATACTGTTCATTACGAACATCATAAGCGGCATCATAAACGTCATCGCACGGTTTACGAAAAGGTTTGTCTTCGTCAGTGCTTTGTTCGCATCATCAAACCGCTCTTCCTCATGCTTTTGTGTGCCGAATGCACGGATAACCGAAAGTCCTGTTAAGATTTCACGACTGACAAGATTCAGTCTGTCGACCTGATTCTGGATCAGTTTGAACTTCGGCATAACTACAAAGAATAAAAATCCTACGATGACTACAATGATTGCAACCGCAAGTCCGATGATCCATGACATGCTGACATTCGTATGGAGAACCTTGAAAATACCTCCAATTGCCATGATTGGTGCATACATCACCATTCTCAGAAGCATAACTGCAAGCATCTGGATCTGCTGGATATCATTGGTACTTCTTGTGATCAGTGATGCAGTTGAAAACTTGTGAAATTCTGCATTGGAAAATCCGACAACTTTCTTGAATACCTTTCCTCTCAGATCACGTCCAGTACTTGCCGCAACTCTTGATGCAAGAAGTCCGACAAGTACACTTGCGATCATTCCGAGAAATGCAAGTGCAAGCATCTTACCGCCAGTTGTTAAAATATATCTGTTCTGGATCTTATCGGTATTCACGCCCAGAACACTGTAGGTTTCTTTAATATATGAAGTTGCTGACTGTTCCAGCATAGTATCCGGCATATCGTCCATTTTTTCTGATATTTTATCAATAACGTCTGCTCTCTGTTCATCCGGTATCATGTTCAGGATCTCAAAGATATCTGCATTTTCGATCTTTTTCACCTGTTCATCAATGTTTTTCTGCATTTCATCCTGCTGCTTCTTGGCAAGCTCCGGATTTGCCGCAAGTGCTGCTTTCTGCTCATCTGTCATCTGGGACTGCATACTCTCTGCCTGCTTTTCTGCCTGCTCTTTTATAGAAGAAATCATGTTTTCTTTCATAGATTCTTCCATCTTCTTTGTTGTATCGCTTCCAGATTCAAATCCATAAGTCAGAAGCATCGGCTTTCCAAGGATGTCAAATACCTTTCCTGACTTTTCTTCATCTTTTTTCACGGAATCCTTCAGAACATAAATTGCTCCATCATACTTATAATCCGAATCGGATTCCTTTTTCTCATATGCATCCAGCACTGTCTGCTGGTCTTCTTCTGCCACAAAAAGCAACAGCTTATTCATCTCTTCCTCTGCGATTGCATCCGGAATCTTCTCATCAATTCCTCCCTGCTGGATTCCGACATTGACAATGTCTGAAGTATAAGAAGGCAATGACAGATCGCAGTACGCCTGAACGATCAGGATAACAACAATCGCTGCTATAGTTGCTGCATAAGGCTTCAAATGTTTGAATAACTTTCTCATATAGCAATTATTTCCTTTCTTAGTAACTATTTTTATTCCTTAAATGGATTTTTACATGGCATATCACGGAATTCTTTTTCCTGGAAAAGATTGTCACTCATCTGTAAAAGCAGTCTTCTGCACAGTATTTTCTCTTCTGTGCTCATATTCTTCAGGAGTGTATCTTCCGTGCTTCGGAGAATCTCATGCATGTTGCCAAGAATCTTCTCTCCTCGTTCTGTCAGATGGATCCTTGTCATCCGCTCGTCTTTTTCGTCCTGCTCTTTTCTAATATATCCG
>OGQW01001466.1_pt1 | contig 14270 bp, 16 predicted proteins | sample 1553301 | NCBI WGS metagenome assembly OGQW01 (sample SAMEA2579974, study PRJEB22360) | human gut metagenome
ACATCGTTGTCTTACCTGCCCCGGAAGGGCCTACAATGGCCGTAGTCGTTTTTTCGGGAATGGTAAAGCTGACCTGATCTAATATCTTACGGTCTGCGTAGGAAAAATCCACCTTGTTAAACACGATCTCGCTGGACTTCGGCGTAATATCAGCGCCTTTCTCGTCCATTACCGGCGTGTCATCAATGGAGTTTGCCGTATCCATCGAGGCCGCCAGCATTTGCAGCAAAGAGGCCATATTCCCGGCGTTCTCCAAATCGTTGAACACCATGAAAGAAGCAATCACCAAAATCAGACCGTAGGCCAGCGGCAGGGAGCCGTCCAGCCAGAACCAGACCGAGGCCAAAAGCAACAGGACGCTGAACACTCGGACAACAGCCTGTTTGATAGCGTCATAGGGAACGCTGGCCTTTGTCAATTTCAGGTTATCCCGGCAGCTCGCCTTAATTGCACTGCCGATAGACTGCGTGCTGTCCCGTTCCAGTCCAAATGCTTTGACAATCCCCATCCCCTGAATGTACTCCAACACAGACTCCACAAGGGACTCCTGTGTGTGCTGGCGTACACCGCTGAGCGCGGCTGATTTGCGAAGCGCCAGTTCCGCCGCCGCAAGGTAAATCAGGACACCGGCAGCGGCCACAAGACCGATCCGCCAGTCAAATACCAACAGGACGATGACGAGGGCAACCGAGTTGAAAAAACCGCCCAGCACTGACACCAGGACACGGGCTGCTGAGTTCTCTACATCACCCAAAGTTGTTGTGACAATGGCGGTAATATTCCCGATACTATTCTTGTTGAAGTAGCCCATCGGGATGTAGCGCAGCCGATCTCCGATGTGGATACGCTTTTCCGCCACCATGCAATAGCCGGTTTCCGTCTGCTCCATCGTGGAAAAATAGGTCGTGATGATACGCCCAATGAGGGAAACGGCCATAATTCCCAGCGAAATGCAGATAAACTTTCCGTCCCGGTTGTCAGATACTAACGCGCCGATCACTACAAAGAGGGCGGCAAACTGCATGGCTGAAAACAGCCCGGACAGGAATGAGAATAACAGGGATTTTTTTAGAAGCCCCTTTTTGCTGCCTGCAAAAGCAAAGATTTTTTTCAATGTTCCATACATCTGACAACACCCCCTTACATCTGGTCTTTCGCGCCGATGTGCGCCTGCCACATATCCCGGTAGAGGGGGCAGGTTTCCAGCAGCTTCTCATGCGTACCCTGTGCGTGGATGGTTCCATCCTTCACCACAACGATGTTATCTGCGCCAACAATGGTAGACAGCCGGTGTGCGATCACAATCAGGGTCTTGCCGACAGTTAAAGTGGAAATGGCTTTCTGCACCAGCGCCTCATTCTCTGGGTCGATATAGGCAGTTGCCTCGTCCAAAATGACAACCGGCGCATTTTTCAGCATGGCGCGGGCGATGGCAATCCGCTGGCGTTCACCGCCGGAAAGATGGGAACCGGCGCTGCCGACAACCGTATCATAGCCATTATCCAGCTTGCGGATAAAGGCGTCGCAGCCGCTTTGTTTGGCTGCCTGCTCCACCTCTGCGTCCGTGGCACTGGGTCTTCCCATGCGGATATTCTCCCGGATACTGCGGTTAAACAGGTAGTTGTCCTGAGATACATAGGAAATCTGGTCTGCAATTTCAGTGAGTGAAATGTCTTTCAGTTCATAGCCGCCGAGAGTAATGCTGCCGGATGTAACATCCCAATATCCGGCAATCAATTTTGCCACAGTAGATTTACCGGAGCCGGATGGCCCCACAAAGGCAGTCATGCTTCCGGGCCGGATAGCGAGGCTCACATCATGTAAAACCTCTGTCACTCCGTCATAGGAAAACGACACATGATTCAGAGAAATGTTGGTATCTGCCAACTTGACAGGCATATCCTTATGGTGCAGTTCTTCGGCGTTCAGAAGCTGGCTGATTTCTTCCACATTAGTTCCCAACACAGCCAAATCATCCGTAAAGGTAAAAGCCGCAATAATCGGCCCAATCAATCCCAGTGAGAAAATCACAATGGATAAAAAAACAGAAAGCTCCAGACTGCCGGAAATCCAGAACGCGAAACCGCAGGGCAGCACACAGATCAGCACCGAGGGCAGAATAGCATTGTAGGCGCTCATGGTTTTCTGGTTTTCCCTCATCCAGTCCACATAGTAATTGGCGTTATAGTTTACTGCGTCAGAATACTTTTTGTAGGAACCGGCAGATTGGCTAAACGCTTTGACTACCTCAATACCGCCAATATATTCTACAATGGCGTTTGCCATCTGCTTTCCAGCTTTGACCGCGCCCTCCCATTTGGCAGGATAATTCTTCATGCCGGCGGACATGACAGCAAGGCCCACCACCAGCGTAACAAGGGACAGGAGCGCCATGCGCCAGTCCAAAAAGAACAGATACACTACAATCACAAGCGGCACCAGTACATTTGCGGTCATTTCCGGGATCAGGTGCGCAAAGGTCGGCTCCATTCCCTCTACCCGGTCAACAATCGTCGTTTTATATTGACCGGATGGAGTATCCAAAATCGTCCCCATAGGGACACGGGCCAATTTTGCTGTGATATTCTCCCGTAGATCGCGCAATGTGTAATAGGTTGCTGTGTGGGAAATGGTGGTAGACAGGTTAGAAAATATGACTTTTCCCAAATAACCGCAAAGCGCAATTACGCAAGCTACTATATAGCGAAAGAAATCTCGCTCTCCAGACAGCATAAGCGTAACAATATGCGCCACACAGAAATAGGGCACCATCTGGCAGGCCACGCCTAATACCGCAAGGATAATGCTGCCGATGAATTTCCCGTGATATGGCTTGCCCCATCCCCATAAGGTGCCTATGGGTGACTCCTTCTTTTCTTCTTTCACTTTACAGATACCCCCTTTATGAAATAGTTTCTAATTTTTTCAAGTCCATCCGCATCCATTGGAAATTGGTCGATGATAGAACCATCCTCAAAATGGACAATATCCGTACAACAGTCTAATATCAACTCAAGGTCGTGAGTAATGACATACACGGTAATACCCGTGTCCCTGACTTGTCGCAGGACATTTGCGACCTCTTTCATGTGCTTATAATCAAGGCCGCTGGTCGGTTCATCGAAAAATAAGATAGAGCGTTTAGAAGCGATTGCTGAAGCAATCGCTACCCGCTGTTTTTGGCCGCCGGAGAGAGACATGGGGTGTCTGTCTTTGAAATCTGTTAAATCTAACTCGGCAAGGATTTTTTCTGCCTGCTCCTTACTTTCGTCCTCCATGCTGATTAAAACCTCATCTAACACCGTTTCCGTAAAAAGCTGATGATTGACTTCCTGCATTACCATATAGCAGGTATTCAACCTGTCTTTGGGACGGTAGGCTTTTCCATTCCATATAACCTCGCCGCACCGCTTTTCCAGACCGCAAAAGCACCGGGAGAAAGTCGATTTTCCAGCTCCATTATTTCCAATAATTCCTACAATACGGTTCGCTGGAATTTTGCTTTCATGAATGTGAAGCGTTTCCGGCTCGTTTTTATAAGCAAAACAGAAATTGCGAAGCTCCATTTGTTCTCCAATTTGCGGTGATATTTCGGGCGGCAGCAAATCTTCAAGAATAAAGGTGCGAAGGCCCATATCGGCTCTTTGCTGCTCTGTAAGTTGCTCAAACTCTGCCGCAGAGTAATCCCTTTCCACTTGTCCAGCAGTAATATAAATAAAGCGATCCGCAAGGCCCCGCAGGTAGTAAAGCCGATGTTCTGACACGATAATTGTTTTTCCCTGCGACTTCCAAAATGCAAGTATAGATCTCAAATCGAGAATAGAAGAAGCATCGAGGTTAGACGATGGTTCGTCCATAACAAGTACATCAGGCTCCATAATCGACACCCCAGCACAGGCGATTTTCTGTTTTTCTCCCCCGGAGAGGTGAAAAATATTGCGCCCCATCAGTTTCTCCAAATGAAAATCCCGGACGGTTTTTTCTAATCGTTCTCGAATACTTCGCTCTGGCTGGCCGAGATTTTCACATCCGAATGTAATTTCACTGGTCGTGTCCACATTAAAAAATTGAGAGCGTGGATTTTGAAATACGCTGCCTACTGTTTTCGCAGTATCATAAAGTGGCTGCTGTACACGGTGCAGGAGCCGCCCTGCATCACATTGACAGAAAAGCCGGTGTCGGTCTTTTGCATGCCCGTCATCATGGCGTGTTCCAGAACGGTCACATTGGGCAGGGTCTTTACCTTTTTGAGCAGCTTGTCCAGGATCTCCGCACCGGTGGCATCTTTGTGGTGGAAAATGCGGTGGCGGCTGTGACCGCCCTCCAGTGTCCGGTGGGGGTCGCCGTCCCGTGTCCGGGACTGTACGGTGTCCGGTCAAAGTCCACGCCGAAATCCAGAATCGCCTGAATCTCGTGTGCGGCATGTGTGGTCAGAATGTGCACCGTTTCCGGATTGTTGGTAAACCCGCCGGCAACCATGGTGTCATGCTCGTGCAGTTCAATGGAATCCTCCGGCGACTTGTACACACCGGCGATCCCGCCCTGAGCCAGTGCAGAGTTGCACAGGGTCAGTTCCTGTTTGCACAGCAGCAGGATCCGGCAGTCTGACGGCAGATTGATGGCACCGTACAGTCCGGCAGCACCGCAGCCAGCAATGATCACATCAAAATTGTTTTCCATGTTTTCCATAACATTCACGCTTCCTATCCTTTATCGCGGCAGTTCCGCCGCCAAATTCGATTTCACGCACTGACGACAGCAGGATATTCGCACGTCAGGCGGTTCTTTTGGTCAGCCCGTATCCAGATCTGCATCGGGCTGTCTGATTTTGCGAAGGGAACACTGTGCAAAGCCACAGGCGTGCTTTATGCAGTGTTTCCCTAAGGCAATACCGCACAAAAATTGTGCGACAGATGCGTCGTCAAATTTTTCGTCAGATGAAACAAAAAGCGGAGTGAATACTTGATGTATTCACGAGCATTTTTGTGAAATATGACGGGAAATTTGCAAGCAGATGGCGTGCAAAGTCGCCAGACGCTCTTTGTGCGGTATTGCCTTAAGTACAAGTATACCATAACACGCCCCGTTTGTCACTACTTTTCCGCACATTTTGGAGATTTGTGCAAAATCGAAAGGGAAAGCTGTTAATTTTTTGACAAATGAAAGAAAAGTGGGCTTGCTGTGGGGAGAATTGCCGTTTTCCGCAAGGGCAGACGGAGAAATTTTCCCATATCCATTATCGCCTCATCAATGATGCCACTATGATTTTTCAACATTTTCGCATATTCTCATTGACAATTGCCATAAAGTATGGTATACTAAACATACACTACAGAAACTGACGATCTGCGGCAGCCCGCAAACCGTCCGATTTCAATTCATATTATAAGGAGAATACTTATGATTTGTCCGAAATGCGGTAGCAACAATTCTGACGGCACAGCATTCTGTGCAAGCTGCGGAGCCCCGCTGTCCAATGAAGCACCGACTCCCAACGGAGCAGTTCCGAACAACAACGTTCCGCCCCAGACACCGCCGCCGGTATTCAACGGCAACCCCTACGGCGGTCCCATCGAGCAGAGAAACATTGCCCTGTGCATCATTCTGTCTATTGTGACCTGCGGCATCTATGGCCTGTACTGGATCTACAAACTGACAGAAGATGTCAACAAGCTGACAGGTGATCCCAATGCCACTTCCGGCGGCATGGTTATTCTGCTGGGCATCATCACCTGCAACATCTACATGTGGTACTGGCTCTACAAGCAGGGCGATGCCATTGATCAGGTAAAAGCGTCCCGCGGACTGTCCTCCGGCAACAGCGGCATTCTCTATCTGATTCTGGCAATTTTCGGGCTGGGCATCGTGTCCTATGCCCTGATGCAGAACGAACTGAACCAGCTGGCATAAGAGCCTGTGCTTTTCCCGCTGAACAAAACACAAAAGCTGCACGGAACGATTCCGGTGCAGCTTTTTTCTGTACGACAAACTTTTCCGCAACCGGCAAGGAGGTATCCCTTTTGCTGCAAAATCTGCGTTTCTTTTTCCGCACCCACCGCAAACAGCTTCGAACTGCCGGCATCTTTTTTCTGCTGGGGCTAGCGTATTATATCGTCACCCAGCTGACACCGCTGCGGATCCCCTGCCTGTTCCAGAAGATCACCGGTCTGGCATGTCCGGGCTGCGGCATCTCTCATTTTTGCATTCGCCTGCTGCATCTGGATTTCCTCGGTGCCGCCAGGGAAAATCTGGCGATCGCTCTGCTCTCTCCTCTGTGGCTGGCGGCATTTCTGGTTCGGGTGCTGTGGAATCCAAAGTGGTTCGCCAAGGGCAGCAAAGGGGAAAATCTTCTGCTGTGGGGCAGCGTTGTTGTGCTTCTGCTGTTCGGCGTTGTCCGCAATCTTCCCCATATGGAATTTCTCCTGCCGTCCTATCTGCAATAGCACTCCTTTTTCCCTCCGCGAATATAATAAAACAGTATCGATTATTTTTGAAAATCACGGGCATACTAAGAGCGTGATCACACAAAACCATTCATCGTTGTGTTTCCTAAGACGATACTGCACAAGACCTGTGCGGCATTGCCTTGACAGATAAAGGAGGGATTCCCCATGCTGGTCAAGCGTGGCGAAATTTATTATGCAGATCTGAGCCCCGTTGTCGGCTCTGAACAGGGCGGTGTCCGACCGGTACTTATTGTGCAAAATGATGTCGGAAACCGGCACAGCCCCACCGTGATTGCGGCGGCGATCACCAGCCGGCGGGAAAAAGCCAAGCTGCCCACCCACATCGACGTGCAGGCAGCCACCTGCGGACTGACTAAGGACAGCGTGGTGCTGTTGGAGCAGATCCGCACACTGGACAAACGGCGGCTGAAAGACCGCATGGGCGAGCTGGACGAACCGTCCATGACACGGGTAGACCACGCCCTGCAAGTCAGTTTCGGACTGCCGCTTTAAAGTACAAAAAGAGCGTACACCCACATCGGGCATACGCTCTTTCTCTTTGCAAAATGGAATTCGCTTTCGCTTACTTTGCAGCGTTCAGCTTCTTTGCCAGCTGGGACTTCTTACGAGCAGCTGCATTCTTGTGCATCAGACCCTTTGCACAAGCCTGATCGACACGCTTGATAGCAACGCGTACAGCAGCTTCCTTGTCAGCAGCATTTGCTGCACAAGCTGCATCAGCCTTCTTGATCATGGTCTTCAGGTTAGACTTGCGAGCCTTGTTGGTAGCAGTCTTGGTTGCACTTACTTTTACACGCTTCTTAGCAGAACGAATATTCGGCATAGTTCAGATCTCCTTTTTTACAATCAAAAATAATGGGTAGAATTCCCTCGAATCACCGGATTCTGTACGTCATACACTAATGACAGCATTGACACGGTACTGTCATTTCGTGGGGAAACTTCCCCGCAATTGGAACGACCAAATGCTGGCATTCTTATCAGAACGCCGTGACTAAACTCTATTATAACACAGCCCGTCCGAAAATGCAATAGGTATTTTCAAGGAACGCCACAATTTTTTCGCGTGAAAAGCCAGCAATTTGCACAAAAAAACAGGAGGTTATGCCACATGGAGCCAATTCGCACTGACCTAGCCGTCGAACGCACCGCCGCCGCCCCCAGTCTGCCGGGGGTCACACAGGAAACCCGTGGGAACGCCTTTTCCGTCACAGAGATCCGCATCAAGAATGATGTCTGCGGTGCCCCTATCGGAAAGCCTGCCGGACGATACGTCACACTGGAAGCCCCTGCCATTTCCCGCAGCAGTGCCAACTATCAGGAAATGGCAGAGGAGCTCGCCGCGGAACTGGGAAAATTTCTGCCGCAGGAGGGCTGTGTTTTTCTGGCAGGGCTGGGAAACCGTGCCATTACGCCAGACGCTCTGGGTCCCCGCGTCGCTTCGAAAGTGCTGGCAACGCGGCACCTCCGCACCGCCCTCACTGCGGAGGAACTCACCTATCTGCCGGAACTGCGGCCAGTCTGTGTGCTTGCCGGCGGTGTGCTGGGGCAGACCGGCATGGAGTCGGCAGAACTGATCGAAGCGGTCTGCAAACAGATCCGGCCGGCGGCAGTGGTGGCGGTAGATGCTCTGGCGTGTGCGGAGCTCTCCCGACTGGGCACGACGATTCAGATGAGTGACAGCGGTATTTCCCCCGGCAGCGGCGTGGCAAATCACCGTGCAGAACTCTCCCGCCGGACGCTGGGGGTGCCGGTGATCGCACTGGGGGTTCCCACTGTGGTAGACCTCCACACCGCCGTACAGGGCATCTACGGCAAAAGCGTTCCCAAGGATCGCCCCAACATGATGGTCACGCCGCGGGACATCGACCGGCTGATCGACCACGCCGGCGATCTGCTGGCGTGTGCCCTCAACATGGCACTCCATGACGGCATGACCTTTGCACAGGCGGAGGGACTGGGGTGAACCCTATGGAAACGCTGAATAAATTGCAGTGATAAACGCTTGACAAACGAATTTCATGATAGCCTCCCCTGAAAGGGGAGGGGGACCGCCGTTAGGCGGTGGAGAGGTTTTTTCGTAAAATCTTTTTATGACGTTTTCGGCATAAATGGAAACCCCTCAGTCAGTGCTACGCACTGCCAGCTCAGCACAAGGCACGCCCTGCGGGTGCCCTTTCAGGGGAGCCTCACTTGTCAAACTTCATAATTTGGCACAATTTAAATCAACATATTTTTGAAAATAGATTTCCGTGCGAAATCATTGTCAAATTTGTTTTTTAAGGACACGTACACCGTGTCCTTTCCTTTTATATTAGGTATCCAAGCACAGATCACAGCCGCGGCAGGAACCGGCACCGGCAAAGCCGCACAAAAAGCCGGAAAATTTCCGTGCAATTTTTTTTGCAAAAGGGCTTGACTTTTTTTGTCGGGTTTGGTATAATAGGTGTGTTATCCTTGCTCATGCCCTGCATGGGCGAAATCCAGAAGGAGGTGTATTGAGTATGGCAAAGAAACAGGAATCCTACGAACTGATGACGGTTTTCAGTCTGAAGAACGGTGAAGAAGCTGTAAAGGAACTGGTTGAAAAGTTCCGCGAGAAGATCGCATCTGCTGCCACACTGGACGAAGTAAACGAGTGGGGCAAGCGTAAGCTGGCTTATCCGATCAACGACGAGCCGGACGGTTACTACACACTGTATACCTTTACGTCCACTCCGGACGTTCCGGCAGAAGTAGAGCGTGTTCTGAACATCACAGACGGCGTTCTGCGTTCTCTCGTTACCGTAAAGTAAGACGAATTTCAGAAAGGGGAACAACATGCTGAACAAAGTAATTCTGATGGGACGGCTGTGTGCGGATCCGGATTTCCGGCAGACGCCGAGCGGTGTTGCAGTTTGCCGCATTCGTCTGGCGATCGATCGTCGTTTTACGAATAAGCAGACCGGCGAACGGGAAGCTGATTTTATCAACGTCAGCTGCTGGCGGCAGCAGGCAGAGTTTGTCAGCCGCTATTTCCACAAGGGCAGTATGATCATTGTGGAAGGCAGTCTGCGAAACAATGACTACACCGACCAGAATGGTGTAAAGCACTACAGCATGGAAGTTCTGGCAGACAATGTTACCTTTGGAGAGTCCAAGCGTTCCGCACAGGAAAATGGCGGCGGGTATCAGGGTGCCTATCAGCAGCCGGCGTATGCACAGCCGGCTCCTGCACAGTCCGCACCGGCATATCAGCAGCCGGCAGCACAGCCTGCACCGCAGGCTCCGGCAGCGAACAACGCACCGGGTGCGATGCAGCTGGGCGATCTGGGTGACTTTGAAGAAATTCTGAGTGACGGCGAAGTTCCCTTCTGATCGAATCCAAAGAAATACCGCATTGCAGATAGGAGGATAAAAACATCATGGAGAGAGAAAGATCTCAGCGTGGCGGCAAACGCCCCCGCAAAAAGGTTTGTATGTTCTGTATAGATCGCGTTGAGCGTATCGACTACAAGGACGTTGCCAAGCTCAAGAAGTGCATGACTGAACGTGCAAAGATTCTGCCCCGCAGAGTCACCGGCACTTGTGCATTCCACCAGCGTGAACTGACAACTGCAATCAAGCGTGCAAGACACATCGCACTGCTGCCGTATGTCAGCGACTAAGCTGTTTTTTACAACGAAAATGGAAGCGTTTCGGCTCTTGCCGGAACGCTTTTTTGTTTGGCGTTGGTTGTATGATCTGCTGAATTTTTCTGTGAAAATTTGTGCAAAATCACACCGGTTGAAAGATTGACAAAATACAAAAAAACCATTATAATAAAATTAGATAAATGTCTGTCAAAACGGCAGGAGTTTATCGCATTTTCAACCAGAAAGGGGCTTTTACTTATGAAGATGAGAAAGGGTATTTCCGCAGTTCTTGCGGGCGTTATGGCACTGGCAGCACTGCCGGTATCTGCCATGAGTGCAAGTGCTGAGGGAGCGTATGCACTGGGCGATGTGGACATGGACGGTTTCATTACCGGACACGATGCGGCTATGGTGACACATGCACTGTATGTGGACAATGAAGCACTGACTGCGGAACAGCTGCGGCTGGCAGACGTAAACGGTGACGGTGTTGTTAACCAGAGCGATGCAGACTGGATTCACGAGAATCAGGTGTATGCACTGGGGCAGATCGACGTGTTTACGATGAATGCATGCACGATTTATGAACAGTCATACACTATTGCCAGAATGGGTGCGGGCAAGGCACGTCCTCTGGAAAAGGGCGTGGCTCTTTTGGAAAACGGGTACTATGAAGATGCTTTGCCGGAAGTCTGCTACAACTTGATGGACGTGAATGGTGACGGCGTTTTGGATAATGAGGATGTGTTTGTCACTGTTTTGGATGTGGCTCTTAGAGGTGCATGTGAAATGGACACCATTTATTTCACGGAAAAGCGGTATGATCTGGGTGAAGATCTGGTGCTGGCTTGGGTGGATGCCGATGCAGCTGGCGAGAGAGAAAATGTCTGGGATCAGATCAAAGCTGGTGTAGAACACAGCATTCGGTATGGTGTAGAAAACGCTTAAGGCAGTTATGTGCAAGATTTATTCCGCGTTTTTTTAATTTGAAGGAGGAATTTTTATGAAAATGAGAAAGGGTATTTCCGCAGTCCTTGCGGGCGTTATGGCACTGGCAGCACTGCCGGTATCTGCCATGAGTGCAAGTGCTGAGGGAGCGTATGCACTGGGCGATGTGGACATGGACGGTTTCATCACCGGACACGATGCGGCAATGGTGACACATGCACTGTATGTGGACAACGAGGCACTGACCGTGGAACAACTGCGGCTGGCAGATGTGAACGGCGACGGCGTGGTAGACCAGAACGACGCAGACTGGATCCATGAGAATCAGGTGTATGAACTGGGACAAATGGATAAGACATCTCAGCTGGACGTAGTAACGGTGTACTTCCAGTTGTATTGTGTTGCCAGATCTGGTGCCGGAAACGCTTGCTCCAACGTAAAGGGTGCAGATCTTCTGGATTCTGTTCTGGATTATAACGACGAATTTTCGGAAGTATGCTATAACTTGATGGACGTGAACGGTGACGGCGTTCTGGACAATACAGATGCTCTGACTGCACTGGTTGACGTGGGATTTATGGGAGCAGGAATCCAAAAGACCATTTATTTTGAAGAAGGACGCTATGATCTCACAATGGATTCTATTCCGGGAACCGTGAATATCAACGTTGTTGGACCAACAACGGCAAACGTTACTTTGAGCGTGTATTAAGGCGATTTTGAGCATGTATTAGAGTCTGCTTCGCATCTTTTTGCATGCATTTCTCAAAAAAATTGATGACACAAAATACGAAACAGACGTTTATAACTGCTTTCGTTTGAAACGCAAGCCGTCGGCAATTCTGCCGGCGGCTTTTTCTATGGGCAGCCACCCAAAAAGTACACAAAACCCATTGCAAACCAGCATCATCTATGCTATAATAAAAGGGTATATCCGGCAGAACGCCGGTCATGGGAATCCCGCAAACAGGATTCGTATCAACAGAAAGGAAGTTTTTTCACTATGGACGCAAGTACATTTCCGATTTCATTCACCTATCACCTGATCTTCTGCCTGATCGCAGGAGCCTTTTTCGTTGTGCAGTTCATTCGCCTGCGTCGCCCGTACCAGCTGCTTCTGGCAGTGGGCATCGTCGCTTCCCTGCTGATCTACGTCGGCGGCGAACACAACAAGGTCTGGTTCCACACGGTGGGCATCTTTGAACTGGTGCTTCTGCTGGGAGCCATTGTTCTGTCCATAATTGCCCGCAAAAAGGAGAAGCAGGCAGCCGCTGCACAGGCAGCCGACACCGCCGGCGACAGCAAAACCGAGGAAACCGACGCATGAAACTGGTAGTGACAGACGGAGCGACTCTGTCCGGCGGCGGGGTGTCGCTGGACATATTTTCACAGTTTGGCGAAGTGCAGATCTACGACCTCACCGCACCGGAACAGCTGGCGGAACGTGTGAGCGATGCCGACGGCATTCTCTGCAACAAAACGCCCATTCCGGCGGAATTGTTCGACCGCTGTCCGAAGCTGCGGTATGTGGGCGAATGTGCCACCGGCTATAACAACATCGACATTGCCGCCGCAAAAGCACACGGCGTGACAGTCTGCAATGTGGCAGGCTATTCCACCGATGCCGTGGCACAGTACACCTTTGCCCTGATCCTCCACCACTACAGCCGCGTGGCACAGTATGATGCCGCTGTCCGGCAGGGTGCGTGGAAACAGGCAAAGACTTTCTGCATCATGCCCTACCCCATGCAGGAACTCGCCGGAAAAACGCTGGCAGTGGTGGGCTACGGCAGCATCGGCAAAAAGGTTGCCGCAATTGGTGCTGCTTTTGGCATGCGGCTCTGCATCGCCACACGAACCCAGCCCCAAAACTGCCCCTATCCGCTGGTATCGCTGGACGAAGCGTTCCGGCAGGCGGACATTCTCACCCTGCACACGCCCCTGACAGAACAGACTGCCGGCATGGTCAATGCCCGGCGGCTGAGCACCATGAAGCCCACGGCTCTGCTGGTGAATACCGCACGGGGCGGACTGATCGTGGAAGCCGACCTGGCACAGGCTCTGCAAAAGGGCGTGATCGCCGGTGCCGCACTGGACGTGCTGACGGAAGAACCCATGGGAGCTACGCCGCTGTTCGGGCTGGAAAACTGCACGCTGACACCCCATGCGGCATGGACACCGCTGGAAACCAGACAGCGGCTGCTGGAACTGGCGGCGGAAAATTTACGGTGCTGGCTCGCCGGAACGCCGCAGAATGTGATTACTGCACCATAAGGAGAAAAACCAAAATGATAGATGTATCCTCAAAAAAGCGTATCGTTCTCAAGCTGGGAACCTCCACGCTGACACATAAAACCGGAAAACTGAACATTCGCCGCATGACCAATCTGGTGCGGATCTTGTCCGACCTCCACAACGCGGGAAAGGAACTGCTGCTGGTTTCCTCCGGTGCGGTGGGCATGGGTGTCGGCAAGCTGAACCTGCCGGAACGCCCCAAGGACACGCCCTCCAAACAGGCTGCCGCCGCAGTGGGACAGTGCGAACTGATGCACATTTACGACGACATGTTTTCCAAATATAATGTTACCGTGGCACAGATTTTGCTGACACGTGCCACCCTGACCAACGAGCGTCTGCCCCACGTACAGAACACCATTGGCAGACTGCTGGAAATGGGTGTGATTCCCATTGTCAACGAGAACGACACGGTGGCGATCGATGAGCTGGAACTGGAAATCGGCGAAAACGACTCCCTTTCCGCTACGGTTGCTGCCGCAGTGGGAGCAGATCTGCTGATTATCCTGTCCGACATCAACGGACTGTACTCCGCCGACCCCCGCACCGATGCCAATGCACAGGTCATTCGGGAAGTCCGGAAAATCGATGCCCGCATTGAACAAATGGCAGGCGGTGCCGGTTCGGCACTGGGCAGCGGCGGCATGGCAACCAAGATCAATGCCGCAAAAATTGCCACCGAAGCCGGCGTGGATATGGTCATCATGAACGGCAGAGATCCGGAACAGCTGTACGCCCTCTTTGACGGCGAACCGATCGGAACACATTTTCTGGCAGAATGAGTTTATCACACGAAACCCGCAGGTGATTGCATCAATAAAGTTTTTTGCTCCAGCAATTTTTTCAAAAATGCTGGCGAGGTTCAGAGCGAGGAGCCCTGATCGCTGTCCGCAGACAGCGAAACTCCCCGTGCCACGCTTTCGGCACGCGGAGAAAGGGGTGAGAA
>OGQW01001473.1_pt1 | contig 14190 bp, 9 predicted proteins | sample 1553301 | NCBI WGS metagenome assembly OGQW01 (sample SAMEA2579974, study PRJEB22360) | human gut metagenome
ACACGCAGCAAGCGGTGGTGGTTATGCAATCAGCATTAAAGAGGTAAAAGATAAAGCAGAATTAAAAGGCATCAAGAGGTTATAGAAAGTGATCTTTTGACAAACAGTTAACATTAATCCTCATAAAATGTAGCCGAATGAGCCTTGAACAGTTCACATATAGTTATATTTTTAAGATAAGCCAACCAGTATATTATACTATGAATCAATTATATATGATTTGCACTAGCACTAAATCATTTATATTTTTATTCTTATCTCAAAAATCGCTTTATAAGACCGCTACATTTGTAACAAACAAAACAAAAAGTAAGTGAGGATGATGGTTAGCTAAAGCAGCCGCCAATCATTCTAAAAGGTAAAAACATACATTATAACAGAGATTGATTAGAAAATCAGGTTGTTTGGGAAAACAGTTTTCAATAGGTATTTTTTAACTGAGAATATAAACTTGAAATAATTATTTAACTTTAAATTTAAAGACATGAAAAGAAACTTGATGTTCAAGGTCCTACTAATGTTAATGGTAGGATGCTTCTTGTCCATAGACGCATTTGCCCAGCAAATGACTGTTAAAGGACTTGTAAAGGACACAACAGGCGAACCAATTATTGGAGCCAATGTTGTGGTGAAAGGAACAACCAATGGTACTATCACAGATTTTGACGGCAACTTCCAGTTAAATGCCAATAAAGGTGATATAATCGTTATTTCATTTATCGGATATCAGTCACAGGAGGTCCCCGCCGCCCCATCTCTAAACATTCTTTTGAAAGATGATTCGCAAATGTTGCAAGACGTTGTGGTTATCGGTTATGGTACGGTAAAAAAGAACGATGCCACCGGATCAGTGACTGCCATCAAAGCGGAAGAAAAGAACAAAGGTCTTACAGTCAGCCCTCAAGACATGATTGCCGGTAAAGGTGGCGGGTGTCATTGTAGCCACATCGACAGGACAGCCGGGTGGAGGTTCAGCCATCCGCATCCGTGGAGGTTCCTCTCTGACCGCCAGCAACGATCCGTTAATTGTAATTGACGGAGTAGTCATGAGTTCAGGTTCCGTAGAAGGCCTCTCGAATCCCCTGAGTTCGGTCAACCCCACCGACATAGAAAGTTTCACGGTATTAAAAGATGCGTCGGCAACCGCCATCTACGGTTCCCGTGCCTCTAATGGTGTAATCATCATTACTACCAAGAAAGGCAAGACAGGTTCTGTGAAGATAAACTATTCGGGCAATGTCTCTGTCAGCACCCGGAAAAATAAAATAGATGTCATGACAGGAGACGAATACCGCGATTTCATCATCAACAACCCCAACGCAACGGAAGCCATGATTACAGCCGTCAACCTTTATCCGGGAGTAAACACCGACTGGCAGGACGAAGTGATGAGAACCGCTGTTTCCACAGAACACAATATCAGTGCCTACGGTTCTGTCAAAGACTATCTTCCCTACCGTGTTTCTTTTGGTTATACCAATCAAAACGGTATCCTGAAGACCTCGAACTTTGAACGTTACACCGGAAGCGTTTCTTTGACTCCCAAATTCTTTGACGATCATTTGAACATGAACCTGAACGCCAAAGGCATTTACATCAAAAATCAGTTCGCTGACACCGGTGCCGTTGTGGGTGCAGTGTCTTTCGACCCCACCAAGCCCGTTAAGAATGACAACAATAAATTCGGCGGATACTTCACCTGGACTACGGATAATGACCCCAACGGTACAAAGGCATCCTCTGCCGGTGTCAACCCTGTATCCCTACTTGAGATGACAGACGACCAGTCAAAAGTCAAATCCTTCATCGGGAATGCCCAATTTGACTATAAAGTCCATTTTCTGCCCGACCTGCGTCTGAACCTGAATGTGGGCATGGACTATACCAAGAGTGACGGTGACAAATATGTTGATCCCAGCGCCCCCGGTTCGTATGGTGAAGACCCTCTGAAATCGGGCAGCAACTACCTTTACTTTTACGAAAGAAGAAATACCTTACTTGATTTCTATGCACAATACAGCAAGGATTTCGCCAAGCAGCACTTTGATGTCATGGCAGGTTATTCCTATCAGAAATATCATTATGAAAGCAACAAAGAGACATGGTATCTTTCAAGAAACGAAGAGAACTTCGGTGAAAAAACAAGCATGAACGGAGACCAGCAACCGGCTGAATCCCAATATGTCCTATTATCATTTTACGGACGTTTGAACTATACGGCATGGGACAAGTACCTGTTGACTTTCACTTTACGCGATGACGCCTCTTCACGTTTTGCCAAGAACAACCGTTGGGGATTATTCCCTTCCGTAGCCCTAGGATGGAAAATGAACGAAGAAGCTTTCTTGAAAAAGTTCAAGGATTTAAGTGAATTGAAACTTCGTTTGGGATGGGGTATCACCGGCCAGCAAGATATCCAGCAAGGTGATTATCCTTATATGTCTTTCTGGAGATACGGTCAAGGTGGTGCCATGTATCCCATCTATGATGAGTCAGGAAATGTAAAATGGGTGAATGTAGTATCACCTTCAGCTTCCAGCCCCGATTTGAAATGGGAGCAGACCACTACTTATAATGTAGGTATAGACTATGGGTTCTTTAACAACCGTATCAACGGTTCGGCCGATTTTTACATCCGCGATACAAAAGACCTGATCAATGCCGAAGTGAATGTTCCTGCAGGTACCGACTTTGCCGAATATGTGGTGGCCAATATCGGTTCATTGAAAAATACCGGTTTTGAATTTGCCATCAATGCAAAACCCATCGTTAGTTCTACATGGAACTGGGATTTAGGCTTCAATGTCGCTTGGAACAAAACTGAAATTACCAAACTGGACTACAATGACAACAGCGACTCACCGGGCAAACGCTTTGAATCGACCGGAGGTGATGGTGGCAAGACCATTAAAATACACAGCGTAGGCTATGCTCCCGGAACTTATTATGTATTTGAACAAGTATATGACAAGAATGGTAACCCGATGGAAGGAGTCTATGTTGACCGTAACGGTGATGGTGAAGTGACTGAAAAGGACTTATACCAGTATCATAAGCCCACCGCTGACGTGATTATGGGATTCAACTCCAAAGTATCATATAAGAACTGGGACTTCGGTTTTAACGGACGCGCCAGCATAGGGAACTATAACTACAACGGTATAGCAGCCAATGCCGCTATCGGCACCAGCGCCATTTTCAGCAACAGCGCTTTGTCCAATCAACCGAAAGCCGCATTCAATACCAATTTCCAAGAAAGACAGCGCCAGTCGGATTATTACATCCAAAACGCTTCTTTTTTGAAGATAGATAATATCACATTGGGATATTCCTTTGAGAATTTCCTCCAAGGAGCTAAATACCACGGTTTGTCGGGACGTCTGTATGCCACTGTACAAAATCCCATTACCATCACTCCGTATGACGGCCTCGATCCTGAAGTAGACGGAGGTATGGACCGCCAGGTATATCCTCGTCCTATCAGTGTATTGTTCGGTGTTAATATCAACTTTTAATAAAGAAACAGTATGAAATTCAATCTTAACATAAAAAAATACGTTTTCGTAGGAGCAGCCATTCTCTGCCTGTCCACATCCTCCTGCATAAATGATCTGGATCAAAATCCAATCATAGACAAAGGCCAGTCCGAAATTATCAATGAGTCAGACTGCCAGTCTTTCCTCGCCAAAATTTATAGCGGTTTCGGCTTGTCCGGCAATGTAGGACCTTCGGGAGGTGTTCAAGACCTTCAGGGTCCGGATCAGGGTTCTTTATGTTTCCTGCGCGGACTGCTGTCCCTTGAGCTATACCCTACCGATGAAGCCCTTTGGAACTGGAAAGATGAAGGTATAGTGGAACTCTGTACCAATAATTGGGACTATACCCTGTTCTACGCTTATACATTTTATCAAAGAGCCATGCTGAACATCCGGTATTGCAAAGAATTTCTAGACAATTATCCGGAAGACTGCGGAATACCTAATATCAAACAATTCAGAGATGAAGTCCGTGCCCTGCGAGCCATGAACTATTACTATCTGATTGATGTATATAGAAACCCGGGATGGGTATGGGATGACAGCCCCACTAATGACAAGTCCTGGAAACCATCCCAATTGGGAGCTAAAGAAATATTCGACAAAGTGGTAACCGAATTGAAAGATCTTTCAGAAAACAGTTCTCTGCCGGAGAAAGGTACGATGGGCACTTACGGGCGTATGACCAAACCTGTAGTCAATACCCTTTTGGCCAAGATGTACCTCAATGCCGAAGTATATACAGGTACACCCATGTACGACCAGGCAGTCTCTTATGCCAATAAAGTCATTCATGAAGGGGGTTTCGGATTGGAAAAGAATTACAGGAATCTGTTCTGCGGCGAGAATCATCTTTCCCCGTTGCATGGCAATGAGATTATTTTCGCCATTCCTTGCGATGGTGAAAATGCCAAAAGCTATGGAAACAGCATTATGGTCACAGCGGCAGCCTACGGTGGTTTGCTTAATCCCAAATGGTTGGGTATGGACGCCTCATGGACTTGTTTAAAGCCCTGTTCACAACTAGTCAAACAATTCGATTATTCACCGGTGGCAGGATACGACCACCACGGAAGCACCTTAAAGAAGGACAGTCGTTTTATATTCTTTGATGTAAAGGAATATGTGGATGGTGAAAACGGAGACAACTGCACAGAGCAAGGAGTGAAAACCCGTAGAGATGTAGTTCCTGTACTGACCGATTGGAACAGCGGCTATCTCTGCCACAAATTCACCAATCTGGGCTGGGATCAGAATGAAGTCACCCCTTCCGCATGGCCCGACACAGACTTCCCTCTGTTCCGACTGGCTGACATCTATTTAATTTATGCGGAATGTGCCGCACGACAAGCAACCGGAGCCGATGTCTCTACCGCTGTAGGTTATATCAACTTATTGCGCGAAAGAGCCAACGGTGACAAATCGGGCAATATCTCCGGTTCCGATCTGACTCTGGATTTCATTTTAGCGGAACGCTCCCGTGAACTATATTGGGAAGGTCAGCGCCGCTCGGATCTGATACGCTTCGGCAAATTCACTAAAGAATATGCCTGGGACTACAAAGGCGGCCCTCAAGAAGGTATAGCCAATATTGACAGCAAGTTCAATATCTATCCCATCAGCGATAAAGACTTGACAACCAATCCGAACTTGGTTCAGAATCCGGGCTATGCCACACTAAAATAACAGTTTAACCTTATAAATTTGAGAAACAATGAAAAAGATGATATACTTATTCATCCTCGTATTCAGTTTGAGCACACTTGTAGCGTGCTCGGACGATGAGGGCACTCCTGTCTTCACAGAGCCGACCGAGTTTGTGCTTAATGTTCCTAAATACGCATCGGGCATCTATGATTTAAAGAACACAGCCACCATACAACTGACCTGTTCACAGCCCGATTATGGTTTCACAGCTGCCACGCGCTATACTGTAGAAATCGCTCTGGACCAGGCTTTTGAAAAGAATGCGACTCTGGACACCAAGTATTCAACAGCCAAAATGGAAGTGGACGCACAAGAAGTTGCTGTCGCTATTTCCAATTTATTAGGAGTAAATGAAGACGAGTTTCCCAAAGCCCCCATACCTTTGTATGTTCGTCTGACGGCTTCCGCCCTGACCGACAACAAATCCGAGATAGCAGGCAGCACCATCACCTCGAACATCATAGAATTGCCACAAGTTCTCCCCTATTATGCTTTGCCCGCAGTGACTCTGCCCACCAATCTATATCTCATCGGCAGTGTGTGCGACTGGGATTGGAGCAAATGTTATTCCATGATTCCGGTTCATTCCAACGAAGGTATGTTCTGGTCCATGCAATATCTGGGAGCCGATGCAGACGGGAATAAAGCCGCATTCAAACTGAATACAGCTACATCGTGGGACAACAATCAAGTAGGAATCCAGGGAGTGACCATCAGTGAAGCATCTAAAAAACTGGTGGATGCAGGAGGCGAAGATAACATTGAGATTGGTAATCCGGGATGGTATATAGTAGTCGTGAAAGTCACTCTCGAAGGACGGAATTATAAATACGCAGTCGATTTCTACAAGCCCGAAGTGTATCTGACCGGTGATACTTCCGGTGGCTGGGACTCATTCACAGAGGCCAATATGTTTACCGTTCCCGAGGGCAAAGGAGAATTCGTATCCCCCGCCTTCGTTGCATCCGGCGAAGTACGCATGTGTATCAAGTTAGCAGACATTGACTGGTGGAAAAGCGAATTTATTATTCTGGGAGGTAAGATAGAATATCGCGGTACCGGTGAAGACCAGGAACGCGCCATGGGAAATGCAGGTCAAAAAGCCTATCTGAACTTTATTGACAATAAAGGCGCCATCAAGTAAATCATCCCTTAAATTACAAGATTATGAAAAAAATTAATTTATATATGTTATTGATATTCATTGCAGCCCTGACGGGCTGCGATGACAACGTCAACGATCATTTCGCATTGCCACAGACCAACCCGCAAGAACCTGTACAAAACGTAGAAGGGTTCACCCTGTCTTTAGGAAGTTCATGCACAGCCCCGATCCTTTTCAAGGACTTGGATGATGCAACCCTGCTGGAAGTTGCCAAACTGACCGACCATCCGGAACTGACAGAAGGAGACACCATCAATCTGGAAGTGGAAGTTTCGAAAGATGAAACCTTTACCCAAGCAGTCCCCTTGCCCTGTAGCGTTAAAAACGGAACAGCCTCCGTCACTGCAGGAGAGCTGGAAGAGGTTGTAAAAGAGATCTATGGCAAAGCTCCCCATGCACGGACAATCTATGCACGCGCGACAATCTATATCGTAAGCCACACCTCAGCAATAGCCCTTCCGGAAAAAATAACACTGGGAAAAATTGAAGCGACTCCCGAAGCTTTGTTCATCGACACCGCCTATTACTTGATAGGGGATGTAAATAAATGGAATTCCGAAGCATTGATAAAATTCGGTCATAGCGGAAAAGATGTATATGAAGATCCGGTTTTCAGCATGATTGTGGAAATGCCCAAGGATGAATGTTACTGGAAGATTATTCCACAAAGCAATGTAGATGGCGGAGATATTTGGGCACCGGGGGCACTGGGCGTAGCCACAAACGGTGACGACTCTGAGAGCGGCCTGTTAGTGACAGAAAACCCGCAAGCCGGAAAAATCCCTGCCAAAGGATGGGTGAAAATCACCTTGAACATGCTGGAATATACCTATAAGATAGAAGCATTGGGAAATATCAGCCCGTTCCTTTACGTTCCGGGCGGACACCAAGGATGGAAACCAGAGACGGCGCCTTATCTTTATTCTACGGATATGACTCATTATGACGGCTATATCTATATGGATGCGGATAACACATTTAAACTTACCTCACAGAAAGACTGGGACGGTACAAACTATGGCTATGCCAGTGATACCGAACTGAGCACCGATGGAGGAGCCGGAAACCTGAGTGTCACAGAAACCGGATTTTATCGTATAGAAGCCAACCTGTCCACCTTGACTTATAAATTCAGTAAAACCGAATGGGGAATAATAGGCGACGCGACCCAAGGAGGATGGGACAATTCAACCCCCATGACACTGAATGCGGAAACCGGTGAATGGAGTATAACAACCGAACTGGCAGCCGGAAACTATAAATTCCGCGCCAATAACAAATGGGATATTAATCTGGGTGGAGACTTGAACCATCTGACTTATGGAGGAGACAATATCACTACCGAAGCTGGTACTTATGTCATTACTCTAAAATTAGGAGACGCAAGCAACTATCATGCCACTGTAGTCAAACGCTAAATAATTGATCCGAAAAGACATCAAGCACCTACCGTTTATCCGATGGTGCCTGATGTCTTTTTTCATTTTACCCCTTAAATAACAAGATTATGAAAAAATATACTTTTCTTTTTTTCCTAGGACTCGTTGCGAGTTTATTCACTGCCTGTTCCGATGACGATAACTTGACCGATTCCATCACTCCGGCTCCTGAAAGTGAGAACTTCTTTGCCAATGGAATGACATTCGCCTCACAACCCGGAGTAAGAAGCATCACTTTTACAGCCGGCAGAGCCTGGCAGGCTGCACTGGATGAACCTGGAGCAAACAACTGGTGCATCGTAACTCCGACCCGGGGAGAAGCCGGAACTGTTACTGTCAGCATCACCGTCAATGAAAACGAAAGCGATGACACCCGGAATGTCCATCTGAACCTGATAGCGGGAAGCGCACAAAAATCGTTCACCATCTCCCAAACCCCCAAACCCATTGTCATACCCGAAGGACTCAGCTATTCTTTGGAAGAGCCTGATGCCGACCGACCGCTGACCATCTACTACAGAGCCGCCAGCTCTTCTCTCCTATATAACTATCAGGGAACAGTATATGCACATACAGGCATTATCTGTGAAGGCTCTTGGTCATACGTACAAAGTGAATGGAATGAAAACACGGACAAGTGTAAAATGTCCAAACTGGATAATAATGTATGGACGCTTACCTTATCTCCGTCCATCCGCCAATGGTACAGTTCAGAAAAGACCCCAGTCAAAAAATTAGGATTCGTACTCCGCAACGAAGATGGAAGTCTGCAAACCGAAGACCTCTTTATACCTGTCACAGACAATACTTACCAAGAATTTGTTCCGGCCTCTATCAAGAAAGGAACGTTGCCTGAAAATGTAGCAGAAGGCATCAACATTATAGACAACTCTACAGTCACCCTCGTCCTTTACGATAAAGACACGGACGGGAACCATAAAGATTTCGCCCATGTGGTAGGTGATTTCAATCATTGGCAACTTAGCAACGAAGACAATTGCCAGATGTATCGCGATGATGCCAGCGGTTGCTGGTGGATCACTCTCAGAAATCTGGATGCAAACAAAGAATATGCCTTCCAATATTATGTAGGTACCAGAAATGGTGAAACCATCCGTCTGGGAGACGCCTATTGCGAAAAGATACTCGATCCTGATAATGACTCCTATATATCCTCTTCCACTTATCCGGATAACAAAAGTTATCCCGAAGGAGGAAAAGGAATCGTATCCGTTTTCAAGATACAGCAGGATAACTACCGCTGGTCAGTATCTGACTTCAAGGTACCCAATCCGGAACAACTAGTCATTTATGAGATGCTTCTCCGTGATTTCACGGCAAGTAATGACCTCAATGGAGCCATGCAAAAACTGGATTATTTGAAATCACTGGGTGTTAATGCCATTGAATTAATGCCTGTCCAGGAATTTGACGGCAACGATAGCTGGGGATATAATCCATGCTTCTTCTTTGCTCTGGACAAAGCGTATGGAACAAAGAAAATGTACAAAGACTTCATTGATGCGTGCCACAAGGCAGGAATGGCAGTTATTTTTGATGTAGTTTACAATCATGCAACCGGAAGTATGCCGTTTGCCAAATTGTACTGGAACAGCGCAAACAATAAGACAGCCCCAAACAATCCCTACTTTAACGTAGACGCACCTCACCCTTACAGCGTATTCCACGACTTCAATCATGAAAGTCCTTTGGTACGTAAATTCGTGAAACGCAATCTGCAATTCTTATTGAATGAATACCATATAGACGGATTCCGTTTCGACCTGACTAAAGGTTTTACACAAGCCGCATCAACCGAAAGTAGCGCTTCCAATTACGACAAGAGCCGCATCGAGATTCTGAAAGATTACCACGCGGCCATCAAAGAAGTGAAACCCGAGGCATACGTTATCCTGGAACATTTCTGTGATAGCAAAGAAGAAAAAGAACTGGCCGAAGACGGTATGCACTTATGGCGGAACATGAATAACGCCTATTGCCAGACCGCCATGGGTTGGAACGATGACAGCGCATTTGACGGACTGTACGAAAGTATCCCCGCATGGATAGGATTTATGGAAAGCCATGACGAAGAACGAGCCGCCTACAAGCAAACCCAATGGGGAGATGAAGCATTGAAAACAGACTTAACCACCCGTATGCGGCAACTTGAAGTGAACGCATCCTTCTTCTTCACTGTACCCGGCCCTAAAATGATCTGGCAGTTCGGAGAGATGGGATACGATGTTTCCATCGAAGAGAACGGCCGGACAGGAAAGAAACCGCTACACTGGGAATATCTGGAGAACAAAGACCGCAAGGCTTTACACGATAGTTATTCACGGCTGATAAAATTACGCAATGATAATCCCGAATTATTTACCAGCACCAGCCAATTCTCATGGGAAGTCGGTACAAGCAACTGGGGACAAGGAAGATTCATCACTTTATCTTCCACAACCAAGCACATGTTAGTTGCCGGAAACTTCAGCAAGACCGATGGAGCATATACCGTTACTTTCCCCGTTACAGGCAAATGGTATGATTATCTCACCGGTGATGAGGTTGAAGTGAAAGATGCAACTCAGAAAATGGAAATTCCGGCACACAGTTACCGTATTCTGACAACTTTCCCATGCCTCAACTAATTGTTGATCTTGGCGAGGCTGTCTGATAAGTTTTTTCACTACCATCGTGTTCCCTGTAGGGGCGGAATGCTTCTGTCTGATACCACAAAGAAGGTGTATCCGGGCAAATTCAACCCGCCCCTACAGCCAACGATCCGACGGTTACTGCAAGCACTGCTCTTACGTTCTGTCTAAAAAGAGTATCCTAAAGACACCCAGAACGTATTTCGGGCAAGGTATTCATGCCCTGCAAACAGCCATGCAAAATCCAGACGCACACCGGCATATTCCACTCCCGCTCCAGCAGTAGCATAACTGGCATCTCCTTTCTTCTTATCACCGCAATGATAACCACCACGCAACATCACCAGTTCCCTCCATGCATATTCCGCGCCGGCACTTACACTTAACGCCTGTACGTCGGCAGGTGAAAGTCTGTAACCCAAATCGGCAGTCAAAGTCAATTTATGCATTTGTAAAAAAGGCAGGTCAGCAGCACCTCCCACTTTAACCGTTGCAGGAAGAGCATCTTTAGAAGTCAGATAGTTTATTTTCGGTCCAAGATTACTCACATGAAGCCCGACCGACCAGCCGGCACCCTCCCAATCATTTATCTCGCACTTATACAATACTCCTAAATCAAACGCCACAGAACTTGCGCCACGGCTATTGCCTATCCTGCCCATATCCGAAAACAAGTATTTGAAAGTAGCGGAAACAGAAAAATTCTTTATAACCTCGTATGCATAACCAGCCTCCACGGCTATTTCTTTGGGATGTATGCCCGAAGCACCCTCCCCTGTTCCATCCATCTCCGGATAGCCGAAATAACGGAGACCTAACAGAATGGCATTACGCTGATTGATTTTGTAAAAACTACCCAGGCTATGAAGAGAGTATCCGGACTCATAGTCACGCATCCATGGAGAATAAGTATAAGCAACCCCACCTCTGCGCGTCACATCCGATAAAGCTGCCGCACCATTATGAAAAACGGCATGATCTCCTCCCGGAGCCGCCACACCGACTCCCCCCATGGCCGCGCTGCGCGCATCGGCTGGTATAGTCAGATAGTTTGCCGCTCCGGTATTGACAGGTCCGTAATCCTCCTGACCATAAGCCTTGGCAAAAGTTATGCCTATTATAAACAGACCTAATCCTATTCGTCTCATATTCTTTATTTTTTGGGATTAGTACTTGATAAATTTCTCTCTGATTTCCATCCCTTTAGCCTGATAGACTAAGGTATAATATCCGGCAGAGAGTTTGGTTATGTCCACAGCATGCAGGGATGCGGCTTCAAGTTTCAGATGAAGATCCAACACCTTGCTGCCGATGCCATTATACAAAATCAATTTCCCATTTCCGGACATACTACTGCTCACACTGAATATCAGCATATTATCAGTTATTTGATTGGATTTTAAGATAAAAGGATGAAGATTGGAGACATCGATCTCTAAAGCGGCGGCGGCATCCACACATCCGTGTCCTAACTGACCGGCATATCGCGGATTATATTCATCCAAGTCGTATGCACTCTGATAGAGAATCTCCTTCAAAGCCTCCGGTGTAAACCCTTTCTTGCCTACCCCATACTTCTCTATCACCAAGGCCGCTACACCACTGACCAGCGGGCACGCCATCGATGTACCAGCCAAGTATTCATAATTATTGGATCGTTCCGTAGTCGTGCTCCAAATCCGTCCGTCTCCATCCAACGATCCGCCGGGAGCAGAAATATCCGTATAAGTGCCATAATTGGAATAAGAAGCTTTCCTATAATCGGCCTCAATGGCTGCAACCGCAACAACCTTTTCATAATCAGCCGGTGCCGCTATCCTGGGATCGGACGTATTCGCATTACCTGATGCAAACAATACAATACCTCCCTTCATGGGACTTCCGTCAAGTTGCTCTCCTTTGTTATCACATCCGGCATATTTTATAAAGTAATCAATAGCTTCCTTATGTACAGGATTAATATACGAAGAAGCATTCCTTCCCGCCCTAGTGGCAGCGTATCCCCAGCTGTTCTGGCTGATGACAGCTCCATTATCAGCGCCATACTTAATCGCGGCGGCAATAAACGGATCAGAAGCTACTTCTCCTCCGATAGAGATAAGGCTTTTCAAAATCTGACAACTCATGAGTCTCACCCCACTGCCGGAAGTTCCGTCCCCCCCTGCAATGCTGCTGATACCTGTTCCATTATTATTTGTCGCACCGATAGTGCCCGCCACATGAGTCCCATGGCGGTGAGGAACCAAAGTCGCATTATCATCCACAAAATTATAACCATGTATGTCATCCACATATCCATTGCCATCATCGTCCATACCATTACCTGGTATCTCATCCGGATTCGTCCATAGATTATCCTGCAAATCAGGATGTTCCTGATTAATGCCTCCATCTACAACCGCTACAATGACAGCCGGATTCCCATTATATTGTTTCCACACATCAAACAAACGGATATCCGCACCCTTCTTCTGCCAAGACTCCGTACCGGGATTATCCAGATACCATTGTCTGGACAGATCCGGATCATTGAACAGCCACTCTCCCGTCCGGACGCCATACAGGCTCCACGCTGTTTCCGGCGTTGCCCTGGATACAATCTTAGGAACAGGTACAGCCGTTTCAATACCATCCAGAAAAGCCACTTCGGTAGCAGCACGGGTGGCCGATGTCTCTTTAGAAAACCAGACATTATACCATAAATGAAGCCCCTCTTTACAGGTACGTTCTTCAAACTTGCCAGCATAAGGGAAAGTACGTTCCATTCTCTCGATTTTCAAAGAAGAAGCAGCCCGATCCAATACCTTGACTCCTGTCGTTACCGTGTTGCCTATGCTCCTTACCCGCACCTCTCCGGCTGGTTCTTCTTTCAATTTCACATAAATGCAACCCTGAAGCACCTCTTCTTCCGATAAATCAAAAACAGGCTGTTTCCCTTCCGGTTCATCTGGAACAGAAGAAAGTTCTTCTTGATGGCATGAGGCTATCAATATAGTCATCAGGAAAAAAAAGACGATCTTTTTCATTATACTATCTTGTGTTGTTAATTGAAGTATTTAATTATTTCACAAATATAGCGTATTTTCCCGATCTTACAATAAAAAAGAGGAAACCTCATCCTTAAGACTTTTCCTCCTATCAATTACTACGTTCTTCCACTGTGAGACGTACATCTTGCTATGGAAGGATGCAGTAGCTTTCTGTATAAAAGGTCTTGACCATACAGCAAAAACGCTTTAGCGTGCAGCATGAGGACAGTTGTGTGTATCAGAACACCGGAATAGAGTAAACCAACCCGATGGAGACGCGTTGGGTATCCGGACTCATGCCTCCCAAGGCCTGCGCACGCCGGGCCAAATGATGTCCTTTATATAAAAAATGGGCAAAGAGAAGCAGTTCGCTATTGCGCATCGGGAAATACTCCACACAAGCCTGCGCATTCCATGTCGTACGATAAAGCCCTTTCTCAAAATGCCCGTTTGTCTTATAAATACCAGCCCTCTCATAAGCGCCTTTCAGGTAAAGATTCCAATTAGGATGGATACGATAGTCAAAGTTCACCACGGTAGTAAAGTATTCCGCATGCTGCGCTGTAGACGGAGCCGACAGAACAGGGCCTTGCAAATCACTGATAATGCCTTTGCTATCCAGCCCTTCACGAGAATACATTAAATCAATATAAGCAATAACAG
>OGQW01001478.1_pt1 | contig 14106 bp, 9 predicted proteins | sample 1553301 | NCBI WGS metagenome assembly OGQW01 (sample SAMEA2579974, study PRJEB22360) | human gut metagenome
CCGAAGGCGAACAGCCCGTCAGTCTGCCTTTGGCGACTGACGTTTAACATGGCTCAACTTCCAAGCTCCCGCCCTGAAGTTTCTCATGTTCGTCACTCAGTCTTCGTCAACTAACGTTCAACACACCACAACCAAGCGTGCCCAACGGAGGGGGTTCTTAGGGGGAGCGTGCGGGCTTCGCAACTCCGAGCTCGCTCCCCCTAAGGGTTTTCTCAGCTTACAAACTGAAACAAAATTACATATAAAATCCACCATAAAAAACCGTTCTACAGAGCTCTTACATCAAGAACGATAATCCGCATTGATTTTTACATAATCATAAGTAAGGTCGCATCCCCATGCGGTTGCACTGGCCTCGCCCATCTTCATATCAGCAATGGCTGTCACAGCGTCTTCAGAGAGGATCTTTGTAGCTTCCTCTTCACTGTATCCTGTAGAAACTCCATTTTCAATGATCTTTATTTTTCCTGCTTTGCTCTCAAAGTAGAGATCCACTTTTTCTGGGTCGAACTGGACTCCGGAGTAGCCGAGGGCGCAGAGGATTCTGCCCCAGTTTGCGTCGTGGCCGTAGATGGCTGCTTTTGTTAAGGAAGAGGTTACTACGGATTTACTTAAGGTTACGGCTTCTGCCTTGGTGGCTGCGCCGATGACTTTGACCTCGAAGAGCGCGGTTGCGCCTTCTCCGTCCCCTGCGATCTTTTTGGCGAGGGTTGTGTTTACGTAGTTGAGGGCTTTTTTGAACTCTTCATAATCTGCATTTTTCTCTGTGATCTTTGGATTGCCGGCCTGACCGTTTGCCAGGAGGAGGACGGTGTCGTTTGTGGAGGTGTCTCCGTCAACGGATACCATGTTGTAGGTGTCCTTGATGTCCTCGCTGAGTGCTTCCTGAAGAAGTTCCTTGGAGATGTCCACATCGCTGGTGATAAATCCAAGCATTGTGCACATATTCGGGTGGATCATTCCGGAACCTTTGCACATACCGCCTACGGTTACGGTTTTTCCGCCGATCTCGATCTCTACAGCTGCCTCTTTCTTCTCGGTGTCGGTTGTCATGATGGCTTTTGCTGCCTCAAGGCCTGCCTCGCGGCTTCCCTCAAGCTTCGGCGCCATGGCTTTTACTCCGTTTGCGATACGGTCGATCGGAAGCTGCATTCCGATGACACCTGTGGATGCTACCAGCACGCTGTCTTCCGGGATTCCAAGGCTTTCGGATGCTGCCTTGGCTGTTTCTCTGCAGTAACCGAATCCTTCCTCACCGGTACATGCGTTGGCGATTCCGCTGTTGCAGACGATTGCCTGTGCGGTTGGATGGTTGTATACAATCTCCTGGTCCCATTTGACCGGAGCTGCTTTTACGATGTTTGTAGTAAAGGTTCCTGCTGCTACGCACGGTACCTCGCTGTAGACAAGTGCCATATCCTTTACGCCCTGTTTTTTAATTCCTGCTGCGCCGCCTGCTGCCTGAAAACCTTTTGCAGCAGTGATGCCTCCTTCAATCTTTTTCATTCTTTTATCCTCACTTTTCGTAAATTCCGTCTGTTGTCTGCTTCTGTCTTTTTTACGGGAACATCGGCGGCATGCACAGGCCTTCATTTTCCGGCAGGCCGAACATCAGGTTCATATTCTGTACCGCCTGTCCTGCTGCGCCTTTGACCAGGTTGTCCATCGCACCCATCATGATGATTCGTTTCGTTCTCGGATCAATCTTGAAGTTGACATCCACATAGTTGCTTCCCTCGACCCATTTCGTCTGCGGGCAGACATCCTTATCGAGAACACGTACAAACTGCTCGTTGGCATAATACTTATCATAAACGGCTTTAACCTCTTCGTAAGTCACATCTTTTTTCAGGGATGCATATGCCGTTACGAGAATGCCGCGGTTCATCGGAACAAGATGCGGGGTGAAGTTCAGGGTGATCGGGTAGCCGGCTGCATAGGAAAGCTGCTCCTCGATCTCCGGTGTGTGGCGGTGGCCGGCAACGCCGTATGCCTTGATATTTTCATTAACCTCGCAGTAGAGGTTGTCCACTTTCGCTCCTCTTCCTGCTCCGGAAGTTCCGGATTTTGCATCGATGATGATGGTGTTGCCATCAATGAGATCTTCCTTTAATAAAGGATAAATCGAAAGAGTTGAGCAGGTCGGATAGCATCCCGGGTTTGCCACGATGCGCGCTTGTTTTACTTTCTCACGGTTGATCTCGCACAGTCCGTAAACCGCCTCGTCGATATACTGCGGGGATTTATGCTCGATCTTGTACCACTCTTCATACGTTTTTACATCTTTAATACGGAAATCGGCGCTCAGGTCGATGACCTTTACTTTCGAAAGAATTTCATCATTTACCAGGGAAGCACAGAGTCCCTGCGGAGTTGCTGTAAAAATGACGTCTACTTCCTTTGCAAGCTGCTCCATGTTGTCGTCCTTGCAGACATCGTCTACTAACTGAAACATATTCTGGTAAACCGACGCATATTTCTTATCGATATAGCTTCTGGAACCATACCATTTAATCTCCACATCTTTGTGTCCCAGGAGAATACGCACCAGCTCGCCTCCTGCATATCCTGTAGAACCGATAATTCCTGCTCTGATCATACCTTTTTCTCCTTTTTTCTTTCGCCCGTTTTCTTGTCTTGCCGGACATTTTTTCTTTTCTCTTTATGATAGCTCAATTATTTTCTTTTTTCAATGAAAAATCTTTGTTTTCTGCTGTCATATACTGTCGATTGCATAAGTATACACCTCGAATGTATATTATGCAAGTTTTTTTTGAATTTCTGAAAAAAAGCTTGCATAATCCTGTCGTATGATGTATATTTTAGTCATTGACGATGCACCGCGCATATAGGTGCACGAGAAATCCAAGGAGGATCTTACATTATGAAAGAAAAAGTTGTACTTGCCTATTCCGGCGGACTTGATACTACTGCCATTATTCCGTGGCTGAAAGAGACCTTTGACTACGAAGTAATCTGCTGCTGCATCGACTGCGGCCAGGGAAACGAGCTGGTTGGCCTCGATGAGAGAGCAAAACTTTCCGGCGCTTCCAAATTATATATCGAAAACGTTATCGACGAGTTCAGTGAAGACTTCATCATGCCGTGCGTAAAAGCAGGCGCTGTTTATGAGAACAAATACCTGCTCGGTACTTCCATGGCACGTCCGGTTATCGCAAAGAAACTCGTTGAGATCGCAAGAAAAGAAGGTGCTGTTGCCATCTGCCACGGTGCTACCGGTAAAGGAAATGACCAGATCCGTTTCGAGCTCGGCATCAAAGCCCTTGCTCCGGATATCAAAGTAATCGCTCCTTGGAGAATGACCGATGTATGGACCATGCAGTCCCGTGAAGACGAGCTGGAATTCGTAAAACAGCACGGCATCGATCTGCCATTCGATGCAAAACACAGCTACAGCCGTGACCGTAACCTGTGGCACATCAGCCATGAGGGACTTGAGCTTGAGGATCCGTCCAACGAGCCGAACTACGACGATCTTCTCGTACTGACCACTCCTCCGGAAAAAGCTCCGGACGAAGGCGAGTACGTAACCATGACCTTTGAGGCCGGCGTTCCGAAGACCTTAAACGGAAAAGAAATGAAAGTTTCTGAAATCATCACCGAGCTGAACAAGCTGGGCGGAAAACACGGCATCGGTATTGTTGATATCGTTGAGAACCGTGTTGTCGGCATGAAATCCCGCGGTGTTTATGAGACTCCTGGCGGAACCATCCTGATGGCTGCACATGAGCAGTTAGAGGAGCTGATTCTCGACCGTGAGACCCTGAAAACAAAGAAAGATCTCGGAAACCTGCTTGCTGAGGTTGTTTACGAAGGAAAATGGTACACTCCTCTGCGCGAGGCAATCCAGGCATTCGTTGATGTCACCCAGAAATATGTAACAGGCGAAGTAAAATTCAAACTGTTCAAAGGCAACATCATCAAAGCCGGCGAGTCTTCTCCGTACAGCCTGTACAATGAGTCTCTTGCTTCCTTCACCACCGGCGATCTCTACGATCACCACGATGCAGACGGATTCATCACACTGTTCGGTCTGCCGCTGAAGGTTCGTGCGATGAAAATGCAGGAGCTGGAGAAAAACAACAACAAATAAGATCTGATCCTATGGATTCCCAAAAGAAAGCGGACTCGCTCCGCTTTCTTTTTTTGCATACAAAAAGGACCCGCCCATTTCAGGCAGGTCCCTTTGTTGCCAGGCATATCAATAATTGGTCCAGTGGACCAATTTTGATTATTCGTAATATGCGTCGATTCCGTCCGCAATTCCCTGTGCCATCTTGTTTCGGTAATCCTCGGTTGCCATCAAACGGTCCTCGGAAGGATTGCTCATGAAGCCAAGCTCAATGATCGTGACCGGAATGGTACTCCAGTTGATGCCGCTCATGGAATCGGTGTAAATCACATCGCGGTTCTTCGCACCGGTGTCTTTGCAGAATGCTGCGATCATCTTCTGGGAGAGCTTCTGGCTCTTGCTGACCACATCACCGGAAAGATACGTATTTCTGCTGCTCGGTGCCATCGTGAGTGCTCCGTAAACCGACTGGTTCGAATCTCCGTTCGCGTGTACACGCACGAGAATGTCTGCTCCGTTCTGCACGGCAAGTTTTGCACGCTCGGAGTTGCTGATATTGACGTCGTGCGTCTCGCGGATCATGTAAACATCGTAGCCGCGCTCCTCAAGGATATCGCGTACCTTTAAAGATACCGCAAGGTTCAGCTCATACTCATTGATGCCGGTTGCCACACCGCATGTTCCGGAAGCAACCTTCGCCTTATAGGTCGATGATCCCGGTCCGATCGGCTCTTTCTCGCTGTTTCCTCTTCTCTGGTGTCCTGCGTCGATTGCCACGCAGATATTTTTGCTGTTCCGGCGGACACCGTTTTTATCAACGTAATAGCCGTCGATGTAGGTATCCTTATAGATGCCGCCCCAGCTTCGGAAGTAATACGTTTTTCCGTCCACTTCCTGCCAGCCGTTCTTGTAAATACCGCCCCAGCTCCGGAAGTAATACGTTGCGCCTTTGATCGTTACCCATTGGCTCTTATACATGCCGCCCCAGCTCTGCAGGTAATACCAGTTATTATCATACCACAGCCATTCACTGTGCATCATTTTGCCGTCCTGCCTCAGATAATACCAGTTCTTGTCATACAGCAGCCAGCCTTCCCCTTTTGGGGTTCCGTTGCTGTCCATGTAATACCAGTCACTGCCCTTGGCCGCCCAGGCGTTCACGCGCATGCCGCCCCAGCTTTCAAAGTAATAATCAACGCCGTCAATCGTCTGCCAGCCGGTACTCATCACACCGTCTGCGTCTACATGGTACGTTCTTTTATCATGCACAAACCACTGATTCGTTCTGAGGCTTCCGTCCTCATTCAGATAGTACCATGTTCCGCCGACTTTTTTCCAGCCCTGGAATCCGGCTCCGCCCCAGCTCTCGAAGTAGTAGAGCGTTCCGTCAATCTTCTGCAGTCCGGTGCTCATCACACCGTTTTCATCTACATGGTATGTTCTCTTGTCGTGAACGAACCATTCATTCGTTTTGACGCTTCCGTCCTCGTTCAGATAGTACCATGCCCCGCCGACTTTTTTCCAGCCCTGGAATCCGGCTCCGCCCCAGCTCTCAAAATAATAGAGCTTTCCGTTGACCATCGAAAGACCCGTGCACATGATTTCGTCTGCATTCAGATAATATCTCCGGTTCAGATGGGTGATCCACTCGCTGGCGGCCATCGTGCCGTCCTCTTTTCTGTATTTCCAGCTTCCGTCCTCCTGTTTCACCCAGCCGGCAGGAAGTTTCTCTTCCGGCTCCTGCTCGTTGTCCTCACCTGGAATCGTAACAGCCGGCGTCTCGTTTTCCGAAGTACCGCTCTGCTCCTGCGCTGCCGCTTCCTCATCCGAATTCTGCTCGGAACTTTCCGTCTCATCCTGCTGCCAGGTTACGGCCGTGCCGTCATTTTCTGCTGCGCTTACCCTTGCCGGAAGCGCCCAGCCTCCTGCCGCAACGGCCGCTGCGATCAGCAGTGCTGCGATTTTCTTTTTTGCCATCTGTTTTTCCTCCTTTTATCGCGCCATCTGGTAAATCTCATATACTTCCTGTGCGCCCAGCTTGCGGATGCGGGACAGTTTTACGGTGTCCTGCTGTGTTGCATCCATGGAAAGGGCACGCAGATCCTCATCCGACGGGTTCAGAATATCAAGCTCATGCAGGGAGGTCGGCATGCCGAGCGAATGGAAGAACGCTACTGTGCGCTCAATGCCTTCCGTTGCCCGTTTGTGATCGCTTCCTTCTGTGATACCCCATACCTTTTCAGCAAACCGTGCAAACCGCCAGAGAACCGACTCCTCATCGTACTGGTATTTCGCCCAGGCACCCCAGACTGCCGCCAGGGATGCGCCGTGTGCTACATCATATTTTGCACTTAACGCATGGCCAAATTTATGTACCGAAAAATCTTTGCCGCGTCCGCACTCCGTCAGTCCATTGTGTGACAGGCTTCCGCACCACATGATTTCCGCCATCGCATTGTAATCGGATGGGTTTTCCAGAACCTTCGGTCCGTTTTTGATTACGGTACGGAGGAGTCCCTCTGCAATCTCGTCCGTCATCTCGCACTGGCTCTCCGGAATGAAATAGCGCTCCATCGTGTGCATCATGATGTCGGTTACTCCGCAGGCAATCTGGTATTTCGGCAGGGTTGCTGCCAGCTCCGGGTTCATGATGGCAAATTTGCAGCGGTTGAACGGCGTGTTGATGCCGGCCTTTTTGCCGATTGCCTCGTTTGTCAGAACGGCTGAATCGCTCATCTCGCTTCCGGCTGCCGGAATCGTCAGAACCGCTCCTACCGGGAGAGATTTTGTCAGCGGTACTTTTTTCGTCCAGATATCCCAGAGTGCCTCCTCCGGATTTGCAGCTCCATGCGCAACGGCTTTTGCGGTGTCAATCGAGCTTCCGCCGCCGACGGCAAGAATAAAGTCTGCCTGCATTTCCACTGCTTTTTTCACACCCTCCTCGGCAAGGGCAAGTCTCGGGTTTGGTTTTACGCCGCCAAGCTCTTCAAAGGCAAGGCCCTCTTTTGCAAGAGATGCTTCCACTCGGTCCAGAAGACCGCTCCGTTTTGCACTTCCGCCTCCGTAAACGACGAGCACCTTTGTGCCGCCCCATTTCTTTACCTCAGCGCCTGCCTGGTTTTCGGTCTCTTTTCCGAACACGACTTCCGTCGGGGTATACTGTATAAACTGATCCATCTTCTTATTTCCTCCCTGCATTTTTATTCTTCATAAATCCGTACGTTTCCCGAGCTTACACGGTAAAGATCATCTCTCCTGTTTTCCAGAGACGGGATTTCATTTCTTGTCCGCTCCAGCACTTCCGGATCCAGCTCTGCGATGAGTACCTGCGGGGTATCATCTGCCTCCGCAAGAATTTCGCCGTCCGGCGCAATGATCATGGAATGGCCGTACGCCTCAAACCGCGCTTTCTGGCCGCACTGGTTGGCGGCGAGCACGTAGCATCCGTTTTCAATGGCGCGCGTGCGCAGCAGTGCTTCCCAGTGGCGCTCTCCCGTTGCTTTCGTAAAATCCGCCGCTATCAGAAATGCATCTGCTCCGGAGGATGCCATCAGCCGGTACTGTTCCGGAAAGCGGATATCGTAGCAGATGCTCATGCCGAACAGGCCAAGCGCCGTGTCCGCAAGAACAATTTCATTTCCCGGGCAGATCTCGCGTGATTCTTCGTAGGAGACACTGCCCGGAATATTTACGTCAAACATATGTATTTTGCTGTATTCTGCAATCGTTTCTCCATCTGGTCCGAACAGAAACGACGTGTTGGACGGACGCCCCGGATGGCGCCGTACCGTCATGCTGCCGCAGTGCAGATAGACACCGTACCGTTTGGCAAGGCTGGAAAACCGGCGGCTTACGTAGCCCGGCACTGCACTTGCGTGGCCCGGCATGTCTGCTCCCGTGTATTCTGCGGTCTCCGGGAAAAGAATCAGCTTCGCTCCTTGTTCCGCCGCCTCCCGCACATACTGCTCGGCCATACGCATATTTTCATTCATATCCGGCCCGGAATCCATCTGCACCAGGCCTGCAATTATTTTTTCCATCTTTTTGTCCCCTCGTTTCACATGTTAGCTTGTGATTTTTCCGCTTATACTCTCGTTTATTATATCGTTACAGTTCACAGATACCTGCGAACTGTAACATTCGCAGCCCTCATTGAAAGTTTTGCTTCGCAAAAGGAGGGCTGCTCACACCTGAATCACTTTCTTACGCAGCGAAACAGCAAGTGTTTCACTGCTGATTGAACAGTAATATTATATCTCATATTCCCCAAAACAGCTACCCAAATTCGCAATTTTCATACCTTTTGCAGCTTTTATTTTTTAATTTTTGAAAATAACAATTGACAAATCCGGAAAACAGGAGTAGCTTAGAACCATAAGCTGTCGTGTTTGATCAGATGCGGCAGAAAAAATCATGAAAGGAGAACACCACTTATGATCAATCTTATTTATGCATCCAGCGTAAAACAGAATAAACTTCGTATGGCGATCAAACCAGGTGGCTGCCCTTCTTTCGAAATTCTTTGTAAGCATTAACTCTGCATAACAAATCTCTATGCATTCTTTATGCCTGCTATTTCGCACAGAAGGCGCGGTACGTTGATACTGCGGCTTTTTTTATTGCTATAAACAGTACGAAACCGTTCTTTCCGGCTTCGCTCCGTTTCCGGCAGGCAGATTCCGCGGTCTTCTTACCGCATCGATTCCCTTCTTTTATATACAAACGCAGCCTTCGCTTTCGTTTCCCGTTGTTCCGTTCCCACACTTACGGAGCTTTTGAAAGCCTATGTTCTGCCAGACACCCAAACGACATCAATGAGGAGGTTTTAACATTCATGAAGAAAAATCCAATCGGTAAGTACCTGCTCCAGAACTGGTACTACTACGTTTTCGCTTTTGGTTCCATGGCCTTAAGTGTCTTTCTCGATATGCTCGCGCCGCTTGTCACGCTGCACATCGTGGATGACGTGCTGGTCGGTCACAAAATGGAACTGCTCTGGAAATACCTTGCCGCCTTTCTTCTGATCGGTGCCGCAAAAGCCCTGTTTCAGTACATCAAAGAATTTTTATTCGATGTCAGCAGCGTCCGCGTCGCCAGCCAGATGAGGGGCAACCTGTTCCGCCACGTCCAGCGGCTTTCGGTGGAATACTTTGACAAAAACAATACCGGCGAACTCCTCGCCCGCGTGCGCGATGACGTCGACCGGATCTGGGATATCCTCGGCTTTGCCGGCATGCTGATCTTAGAAGGCCTGATCTGTATCATGATGGCAATGGTCAGTATGGTCAAACTGGATCTGCCGCTGACACTCGTCTCCGTGGCGATCCTTCCTTTCGTCGCAGGCATCGCAATCCGCCTCGAAAAAGAACTCGACCGTGTCTACGATGCGATCAGCGAGGAAAACGCCGTCATGAATACCGTTGCACAGGAAAATCTCGCCGGTGTCCGCACCGTCAAATCCTTTGCACGGGAACCGTATGAGATCAAAAAATTCCGGAAACACAATCAGAAATACTGCGATCTCAACATGGATCAGGCGCGCGTCCTGATGAAATACGATCCCGCCATCTCGTTTCTTACGAAGCTGATGCGCGTGCTCGTCCTTCTCGCGGGCGGCTACGGTGTCATCCACGGACGCATTACGCTCGGTGTTTTAACGGCCTTTATGGAGTACACCTCCAAGATCACCTGGCCGATCGAAAACGTCGGCTGGCTCGGCAACTGCTTCGCTTCTGCGATTGCTTCCAACAAGAAGCTGAACAAAATTCTCGCAGAGGAGCCGCAGATCGCAGAACCGGAAAATCCGGTGGAGCTTTCAAAACTTCCGTGTGACCTGGAATTCCATCACGTCGATTTCTCCCTGCATGACACACCGATTCTGCAGGATATCGACTTTACCTTAAAGCAGGGCCACACACTCGGCATCATGGGTATGACGGGTTCCGGAAAAACAACCATCGTCAATCTGCTCGAGCGTTTTTACGATGTCACCGACGGTTCCATCTGTCTCGACGGCCACGATATCCGCACCCTGCCGCTGCGCACCGTGCGCGATACTTCTTCCGTCGTCATGCAGGATGTCTTCCTGTTCTCAGATACCATTTCTGAGAATGTCCGCCTCGGCAGCCGCAGCACGATGAAATCCGAGGAGGTACATAACGCTGTCTCCGCTGCATGTGCTTCCGAGTTCGTCGACCATCTTTCGGATCAGTACAAAACCGTCATCGGCGAACGCGGCATGGGACTTTCCGGCGGTCAGAAGCAGCGTCTTTCCATCGCACGCGCCCTGGCAAAACAGGCTCCGATCCTCGTACTGGATGATTCCACCTCAGCGCTCGATATGGAGACCGAATACGAAATCCAGAGCCATCTCGCCGAGAAAAAAGATGTTTCCAAGATCATCATTGCCCACCGCATTTCTTCGGTGCAGAGTGCCGATGAGATCCTGTATCTCGATCACGGACGCATCGCCGAGCGCGGCACGCATGAGAGTCTGATGGCACAGAAAGGCCTGTACTACTCCACCTGGGAGGCTCAGTACGGTGATTACCATAAAGCAAAGGCAGCCCTCGAGCAGGCACTTCCTGCCAATGCTTAATTCAATTTAATCTGTTACCCGACAACTTCTGTATTTACTTACCCGTTAAGAGAGGAACAATACGATTATGGCTATCAATTCCAGTAAAGTAGATGAAGAGCAGAAAGAGGTCTTAAAGAGCGCGACCATCCGCCGCCTCTTCTCCTACTTAAAAAATTATAAACGCCAGGTTGCCGTCGTTCTCGTGGTTCTCGCCGTTACCATCGCGATTTCCACTGTGAACCCGCTGCTCCTGGAGTACGCCATCGACGTCAATATTGCGCAGAAAGACTGGCGCGGGCTTGTTGCCCTCTGCGTATTCATGGTTGTGATCAACCTGGTTTACGCGGCCGGTGTCCGCCTGCGGATGCTTCTGATGGCGCGCATTACCAACAACATTCTTCTGGAAATCCGTGACGAGCTCTACACGCATATCCAGACCTTAAGCTTCAGCTTTTTCGATACCCGCCCGGCCGGAAAGATTCTGGCGCGCATCATCGGCGATGTCAACTCGTTAAAGGATGTGCTGAACGACGGTGTCACAAAGCTGATTCCGAACATTCTCACGATCATCGCCATTCTGGTGATCATGATGATCAAAAACATCTGGCTCTCCTTAAGTGCGATTCTCGTGCTGCCGCTGATCGCTGTCGGCATGTATTTTATTCAGATCGTCGCACACAAGAGATGGCAGACGTTCCGGAAAAAATCTTCCAATGTTACGGCGTATATCCACGAGGACTTCTCCGGTATCCGCATCATCAAGAGCTTTACCGCAGAGCAGGAATCGCAGGGCGAGTTTGACCGGCTTCTTCTTGAGCATCAGAACTCCTTTATCCATGCGGTCCGCCTGGCGGATGGTTTTTCCGCTGTGATCGAGGTGACCTGGGGCATCGGAACGTTTCTTCTGTATTTTATCGGTATTTCCGTGCTCGGCGTGGATGCCGTTCCGATCGGTACGTTCACGGCGTTTGCGATGTATCTGACGATGTTCTGGGATCCGATCCAGAACCTGGCCGGTTTTTACAACAAGCTGATCACGAACCTTTCCGCTGCGGAGCGAATCTTTGAGATCCTCGACACACCGGCGGAGGTTGCCGACAAGCCTGGCGTCACAGAACTGCCGCCGATCAAAGGAGAAGTAACGTTCGACCACGTCAGCTTTGCCTACTCCGATGATCCGGACACGCTGGTTTTAAAAGATGTCAGCTTTACAGCGGCTCCCGGTGAGACAATCGCACTCGTCGGCCCGACCGGCGCTGGAAAGACGACCATTGTCAATCTGATCAGCCGTTTCTACAATATTACTTCGGGAACGGTCCGCGTCGACGGCCACAGCCTGACGGATGTCTCCATCAACAGCCTGCGTGCCCAGATGGGCGTGATGACACAGGACAACTTTCTCTTCTCCGGCACGATCCGCGACAACATTGCGTATGGAAAGCTCGATGCCACGGAGGAAGAAATCATTGCCGCCGCAAAGGCCGTGCATGCCCATGACTTTATCATAGAGCTGCCGGACGGCTATGACACCGAGATCAGCGAGCGCGGTGCCCGTCTTTCCAACGGCCAGCGCCAGCTTCTCGCCTTTGCCAGAACGATGGTGTCTGATCCGCGGATTCTGATTCTCGACGAGGCGACGTCCAGCATCGACACACAGACAGAAATTCAGGTGCAGCAGGGAATCGAAAGCCTGTTGAAGGGCCGTACCTCGTTCATCATTGCGCACCGTCTTTCTACTATTAAAAATGCGGACCGGATTTTCGTGATCGACCACGGAAAGATTTTCGAACAGGGAACCCACGACGAACTGATGGCAAAACAGGGCGCGTACTACCAGCTCTACCAGGCACAGTTCCGCAGGGTATCGTAATCCGGTTTCACAAAACGTATCAAATATCTGCAAAAAGCTGCTTCCCCGCTTCTGGCGGACGCAGCTTTTTGTGTCTTTCCTTGACAAATGAATCACCCCTGCTATATGATGGTAACTGATCTTTTTTCGGAGGGGTACACTCTCCGTCTGCCGCTTCCCACTCCTGCGGCATTTGTTACTGAACGGTCTGATACGGAGCTTTTTCACAATGCTTCCGTATTTTCTTTCAGAAAGGAGTATCATGACGTTTTTTTCCAGAAAACATTTACGCCTTCTCCTCCTTCCTGCGCTCCTTCTTCTGACGGGCTGCGCAGGTTCCGCAAAGGAGACGGCGGATTCCACAGAGAACGAAAAGCTCTCCGCCGTGGCGACCATTTTTCCGCAGTACGATTTTCTGCGTGCCATCGGCGGCGATCACCTCGATCTCCACATGCTGCTTTCCCCGGGCGCAGAAAGCCACTCATTTGAGCCGACACCGGGCGATATGATCACAGTTTCCGAATGCGATCTCTTCGTCTACGTCGGCGGCGATTCCGATGCCTGGGTGGAAACGATTCTCGATTCCGTCGATACCTCGAACAAAGAAGTCGTCACGCTGATGGACTGCGTCGACACCGTTGCCGAGGAAACGGTCGAGGGAATGGAGACCCACGGCCACGCACACGATCATGAGGACGAGGATACGGACCACGACGAGGATTCCCACGATCACGACGAGGATTCCCACGATCACGAAGACGAATCCCACGGCGAACAGGACGAGCACGTCTGGACTTCACCGAAAAATGCAATGCGGATTGTCCAGAAGCTCTGCGATGCGCTCTGCCGCCTCGACCCGGAAAACGCGGACGATTATCAGGCAAACACTGCTTCATACCTCGCTTCGCTTACCTCCCTCGATGAGGAATTTTCCGATGTCACAGCGAATGCCAGCCGCCACACCATCGTTTTCGGCGACCGTTTTCCGTTCCGCTATTTCGCGGACGCCTACGGCCTCGACTATTACGCGGCATTCCCCGGCTGCTCCTCGGAATCCGAGGCGAGTGCCAAAACACTTTCTTTTTTAATTGACAAGATCAACAAAGAGCAGATTCCTGTCGTCTTCCACACCGAGCTGTCCAACGAAAAAATGACGGACTGCATCTGTGAGGCGACCGGCGCGAAAAAGCTGCTGCTTCACTCCTGTCACAACGTATCCAAAGATGATTTCGAAAACGGCGCCACGTATCTTTCCCTGATGGAACAGAATGTCGCCGCACTAAAGGAGGCTCTGAACTAATGGCTCTACTTACCTGCAGTGATGTCACCTTCTCCTACGAGGGCATCCCGGTCCTGACCGATGTCAACTTTGCCCTGGAAGCCGGCTCCTACCTCTGTATTGTGGGCGAGAACGGTTCCGGAAAAAGTACTCTGGTCAAGGGACTGCTTCACTTAAAAAATCCGTCCACCGGCTCGATCACAACCGGCGACGGGCTTCATCCAAGCGAGATCGGCTATCTGCCGCAGCAGACCGCCGCACAAAAGGATTTCCCGGCGAGCGTCTGGGAAGTCGTGCTGTCCGGC
>OGQW01001481.1_pt1 | contig 14094 bp, 8 predicted proteins | sample 1553301 | NCBI WGS metagenome assembly OGQW01 (sample SAMEA2579974, study PRJEB22360) | human gut metagenome
GTTGAAGAATACCATATCATGCCATTGGCTCGCTGACTTATGCATTCGCAATCACAGCCGGTAGGGAATTTCACCCTGCCCCGAAGAATTTTTTAATTTTTACTATGTCATTATAGTACTTATATAAATCTTTGTCAACTTTTTAACAAAGATTGTCTGCTATTTATTTTTTTACCTTAATAAATGCATTGTAAATAGCTTTCATTGCTACTTCAAAGTCTTCCTCTGCAACACCGATAATGATGTTTAATTCTGAAGAACCCTGATCAATCATCTTAATATTTACTCTTGCATCTGCTAAAGCTGTAAATAAGATTGCCGCTGTACCTCTTGCACTCTTCATTCCACGACCTACAACTGCAATAAGAGCTAAGTTGCTTTCAATGTATAACTGGTCAGGATGCACTCTTGATCTAATTTCATCAAGAATTGTTGTTTCCTTGCCTGCTAACTTATCTGTCTGAATAACAACGCTCATTGTATCTACACCTGATGGCATATGTTCAAAACTTACATTGCTCTTTTCTAATGCACGAAGAACGTTTCTACCAAATCCAACTTCGCTGTTCATCTTGTCTTTTTCAATATTGATTACAGACATACCTTTTTTACCTGCAATACCTGTAATAATATGTTCACAAGGTTCTGCTGTTTCTGATACAATCATTGTTCCTCTGTCCTGCGGGCAATTAGTATTCTTTATATTTACAGGAATGCCTGCTGCTCTTACTGGGAAAATAGCATCTTCATGAAGTACAGTTGCACCCATATATGCTAATTCTCTAAGTTCACTATATGTAATTGTGTTAATTGGAGCCGGATTGTTAACAATTCTAGGATCACAAATAAGGCATCCGCTAACATCTGTCCAGTTTTCATAAAGCTTAGCTTCTGCTGCTCTGGCAATAATAGACCCTGTTACGTCAGAACCTCCACGTGAAAATGTTTTGATTGTTCCATTTGGCATTGAGCCGTAGAATCCCGGTACTACTGCTTTCTCTGTTGTTGCAAGCTTTGGAATTAATTTTTCTGCTGTTTTGTCCCAGTCAAACTGTCCCATATCATCAAAGAAAATATATTTTGCAGCATCAATAAATTCAAAGCCTAAATACTTAGCTAAAACCTTACTGTTAAGAAATTCACCACGACTGGCTGCATAATCACGGCCTGCCATATGTGAAAAAGCTCCCTTTATAATTTCAAAATCTTCCTCTAAAGAAAAATCTTCAATTCCTAAGTCCATAATAATGTTATTATATCTGTCCTTAATCATCTGGAACTGCTCATCAAAGTTCTGTCCTTCTGATGCCATTTCATAGCATTTGTAAAGCATATCTGTTACTTTAATGTCTTCCACATATCTTTTTCCCGGTGCAGATGCTACAACAAAACGTCTTGTTGGATCATCTAATATTATTTCTGCAACCTTTTTAAACTGCTTAGCGTCAGCTAATGAACTTCCCCCAAACTTAACAACCTTTGTTTCCTTCATGTTATATTTTCCCCTTAATCTTATTTTATATTATGCGGTTATATGAGATATAGTTAATAAAATTAACCTTCCATTCTAATTCTAGAGATTACTGTGCCTAATTCATCTGCTTTTTTTGCAAACGTAGCTTCACTAATCTTTTCTGTAATAAATCCACATTCTCCATCAATGTTAGCATCAACATATTCAACATTGCCAAATACCTTTTCAATGTCTTCTTTTGAACTACTACTTCTAACAAAGAATTTCTTCTTTGACTTTGAAAAATCTTCTAATTCTAATTTTTCTTCATCCCACATTACTGTTGTTGATACATTAAGATGTCTTACGCTGTCTACCACGTCAGACACAACTGCGCTGGCTGTTGGAAGCTTTCCTGCGCCACTACCGATAAATACTAAGTCGCCTACCATATTTCCACGTACAAGTATTCCGTTTACAACACCACTAACGTTAAATAATGGATGATCCGGTGCCAAAAGTCTAGGTGCTACAGATGCAACTACCTGATTATCCTCGTTCTTGCACTTACCTAATAACTTAATTGATCGTCCCATAGCCTTAGCATATTTAAAATCTTCTGCTGTAATTTTTGAAATTCCTTCTGTATAAATTTCTTCAAAGTTTACAGTTTTACCTTTTGCTAAAGATGCTAATATAGCAATCTTTCTAACTGCGTCATAGCCTTCGATATCAGCTTCAGGATTTCTTTCAGCATAGCCTAAATCCTGTGCCTGTTTTAAAGTGCTGTCAAAGTCAGCTCCTTCTTTGTCCATTTTTGTTAAAATGTAATTTGTTGTACCATTTAAGATACCTGTTATTTCACATATCTTATCAGCTGTAATATGCATGTTAAGTGGACGGATAATAGGGATTCCACCACCTACTGCAGCTTCAAACAAGAAGTTTCTGTTATGCTGCTGGGCAATCTTAATTAATTCTGCACCATATTTTGCAACAAGTTCTTTGTTTGATGTACAAACACTCTTGCCTGCTTCTAATGCCGACTTAACAAAATCGTATGATGGTTTAAGCCCTCCCATTACTTCTATAATAACCTCAACTTCAGGGTCATTTAAAATAATATTGTAATCATGAACTAATACATTCTCACAAGGATCTCCTGGAAACTCTCTTAAATCAAGTACATATTTTATGTCAATTTCCTGTCCTGCTTTGTTTGTAATTAATTCTTTGTTCTCTTTAATGATCTGGAATACTCCTGAACCTACTGTTCCGTATCCTAAAATTGCCACTTTTATCATGTTTATTCCTCGCTTGTTAAAGTTTAGTTTATTTTACCATTGAATAATAGCACGGTTAATGGTAATCCGCAACAAAAATTAGCTATCTTTCTTAATATTAATCCATTTTAAGTATGCATTTATAAAGGGATCAATGTAACCATCCATTACTTTTCCAACGTCTGTTATCTCCTGATTTGTTCTGTGATCCTTTACCATTGTATATGGTTGCATAACGTAAGAACGTATCTGACTGCCCCATCCAATCTCTTTTACTTCTCCTCTAATTCCTGAACGTTTTTCCTCTTCTTCCTGTTTTTTTAGAACATAAAGTTTAGCTTTTAACATCTTCATAGCCTTATCTTTATTCTGAAGCTGAGATCTTTCATTCTGACACTGCACAACAATTCCTGTAGGGTTATGTGTTATTCTTACCGCCGATGATGTTTTGTTAATGTGCTGTCCACCGGCACCACTTGAACGGTAAGTATCAATTCTAATGTCATCATCATTTATTTCAACATCAAGGTCTTCCTCAATGTCAGGCATTACATCACATGAAGCAAAAGAAGTCTGTCTTTTTCCTGCTGCATTAAAAGGAGATATTCTAACTAGTCTGTGAACTCCTTTTTCTGATTTCAAATAACCATATGCGTTTTCGCCGTTAACCTGAAATGTTATGGACTTTATTCCTGCCTCGTCTCCATCAAGGAAATCAAGTACTTCTGTTTTATATCCCTTACTTTCTGCCCAACGGGTATACATTCTATATAACATACTTGCCCAGTCACAAGACTCTGTTCCCCCTGCTCCTGCATTGATTTTTACAATGGCATTGTTTTTGTCATATTCTCCTGACAAAAGAGTCTCTATTTTAGTTTTTTCAAATTCATCTATAAACTCTTTCGTTTCCTGCTCAACTTCTTCTACTATTGAAGCATCATTTTCCTCTTCACCCATTTCAATTAAAGTTCCAAGATCTTCATATTTCTGCTGAAGGTGTTCAATGGTTTCAAGGCTATCTTTTAATTGTTTTAATTCTTTTGTTATTTCCTGAGACCTTGTTAAATTATCCCAAAATCCCTGTTCTTCCATTATTCCTTCAATTTCTTCTATTCTTTCTTTTTTTGCCTGTATGTCAAAGGCTTTGCGCAGTTCTTCCAATTGATCTGCATATTGATTCCATTGATATTTGTATTGTTCAAGTTCTACCACGTCATACCTCAATCTTACTTTTTCTAAATTTTTAAAAAAGAAAGGAGTCGTCTAAAGCAACCCCTTTCTTTATAATTCAAGCCGTTGTATTAAGCCTTACGTCCACAACAGTTTTTATACTTCTTTCCTGAACCACATGGACAAGGATCATTTGGATAAATCTTTTCAGATTCTCTGTGTTTAGTCTTGCTAACACCTGTATCATCCTTGTTTGTTCCTGTAACTTCTGCCACCTCTTCACGTTCAACTTTCTGTTCAACCTGAATATGATATAAAGTCTTAACAGTTTCAACTTTGATACCTTCAATCATGTCATTAAACATTTCAAAGCCCTGAATCTTGTATTCAACAGCAGGATCTCTCTGACCATAAGCCATAAGACCAATACCCTGTTTCAACTGTTCCATATCATCTAAGTGATCCATCCACTTTCTGTCGATTACTCTTAACAGAACGATTCTTTCTAATTCTCTAATATGTTCAGGTTCTGGGAACTCAGCTTCCTTAGCTTCGTAAAGCTTAACTGCAGCTTCCTTCAATAACTGTTTAAATTCAGCTTTTGAAAGATGTTCAATCTCGCTCTTTGGAATTTCAAGTTTTACAGGAATAATTTCAAATAATGACTGACTTAAACCTGCCACGTCCCAATCCTTAGTCTCCTGATCATCGCCAACAAACATGTCAACCTGAGATTCAATTACTTCATTCATCATCTTAATAATTGCATCTCTCATATTCTCGCCGTTAAGAACTCTTGCTCTTTCAGCGTATATAATCTCTCTCTGGTCATTGTTAACCTTATCATATTCCATAAGGTTCTTTCTTATGCCAAAGTTATTTCCTTCTATCTTCTTCTGTGCTCTTTCAATAGTCTTAGTTAATGACTTATGGTGAATTTCTTCATTCTCTGGAACCCCTAATGCATTAAAGATTGACATAAGCTTCTCTGAAGCAAACAATCTCATAATATCATCTTCCAATGAAATGTAAAACTTAGATTCACCAACATCACCCTGACGACCTGAACGACCTCTTAACTGGTTATCGATACGTCTTGATTCATGTCTTTCTGTACCTATAATCTTAAGACCGCCTGCTGCTCTTGCAGCATCATCAAGCTTAATATCAGTACCACGGCCTGCCATATTAGTAGCAATAGTTACTGCTCCATGCTGACCTGCCTGAGCAACGATTTCTGCTTCCTTCTCGTGGAATTTAGCATTTAATACATTGTGTGGAATACCTCTCTTCTTAAGCAAAGCACTGATTTCTTCTGAAGAATCAATGTTAATCGTACCAACCAATACAGGCTGTCCCTTTGCATGTGATTCAACAATGTCTTCTATAACTGCATGAAGTTTCTCTTTCTTAGTCTTAAACATTGCATCTTCATGGTCAATTCTTGCAATTGGCTTGTTTGTTGGAATTTCAACAACATCCATACTATAAATATCTCTAAATTCTTTTTCTTCTGTTAAGGCTGTACCTGTCATACCTGCCTTCTTGTCATATTTGTTAAAGAAGTTCTGGAATGTAATTGTTGCAAGAGTCTTGCTTTCTCTGTTAACTTTTACATGTTCCTTTGCTTCAATAGCCTGATGTAAACCATCAGAATATCTACGGCCCGGCATAATACGTCCTGTAAATTCATCTACAATAAGTACTTCATCATCCTTAACTACATAGTCCTGATCTCTATGCATAAGGTTATGTGCTCTTAATGCCAAAATAACATTGTGCTGAAGTTCTAAGTTTTCAGCATCAGCATAGTTGTCAATGTGGAAGAATTTTTCAACTTTTTCAATACCCTGTGCTGTTAAAGTAACAATCTTGTCCTTTTCATTTACAAGGAAGTCTCCATCTTCTTCAATATCAACACCCATAATGGCATCCATCTTGCTAAGTTCAGGATTAGCTGTACCACGTTCCATCTGTCTTGCAAGAATGTCACACATTTCATATAACTTAGTTGACTTACCACTCTGTCCGGAAATAATAAGAGGTGTTCTTGCCTCATCAATAAGAACCGAGTCAACTTCGTCGATAATACAGTAATGAAGTCCACGCTGAACTAACTGTTCTTTGTAAACAACCATGTTATCTCTTAAGTAGTCAAATCCTAATTCGTTATTTGTAATATATGTGATGTCACAGTTATAGGCCGCTTTCTTTTCTTCATGTTCCATGTCTGAAAGAACACAGCCTACTGTTAATCCCAAAAATCTGTGAACCTGTCCCATCCACTCAGCATCTCGGGTAGCAAGGTATTCGTTAACTGTTACGATATGAACGCCCTTGCCTTCCAATGCATTAAGATATGCAGGCAACAAACATGTCTGTGTCTTACCTTCACCGGTTTTCATTTCTGCGATACGTCCCTGATGTAAGATAATACCACCCTGTAACTGACATGGATAATGTTCTGTTCCAAGTGTTCTTCTTGTTGCTTCTCTAACTAAGGCGAATGCCTCAGGAAGCAAATCGTCTAAAGTTTCACCTTTCTGTAATCTATTTCTAAATTCTGTTGTCTTAGCCTTCATCTCGTCGTCGGTAAGTTTTTCCATCTCCGGCTTAAGGCTTAAGATCTTCTCTATTGTATGATTATGTCTTTTTAATTCACGCTGACTATGCGTTCCTACGATTTTATTAATTACGCCCATGGTAATCTCCTCAAATATATTTGTTGTAAAATACAACACGCTAAGGAATATAATACCATTTAAATCGGTTTTATTCAATACAAGTATGTGTTATTTATTTGTTAAAAAAGTGTAAACGTAGGCATTTCATAACTTTTGTTCTTATAAACGGAAAAAAGAATCCCTAACTGATATATTTCAACCAACTAGGGACTCTTATTAGATATTATTTAGTTTTCTTAGTTACTTTTTATCTTTTAGTCAAGTTCAGGTTCTATTAAACCGTATGTATTACCTTTACGTTTGTAAACCACATTAACTTCTTCTGTCTCTGCATTAAGGAATACAAAAAAGTTATGTCCAAGTAATTCCATTTCTACGCAAGCTTCTTCAGGATCCATTGGCTTAATGCCAAATCTCTTAGTCTTTTTGATTTTAATCTGATCCTCATCTTCGTCTTCGTAATCAGCTTCAATGTATGTCTCTGTAAAAGCTTCCTTAATTGATTTCTTCTTGTCAATAATCTTATTCTTATACTTAACAAGCTGTCTTTCAATTGTTTCCTCAACCATATCGATTGATACATACATATCATCACTTATTTCTTCCGCTCTGATAATACGTCCTTTGACTGGAATTGTTACCTCCACCTTCTGTTCATTCTTATTAACACTTAATGTAACGTCCACTCTAGTCTCTTCCGCGAAGTATTTATCGAGCTTTCCGATTTTCTCTTCTACTGCGCTTCTGATGCCTTCTGTTACTTCAATGTTCTTACCGAAAATCTTAATTTTCATGGTACCACTTCCTTTCGTTAACTAGTAATTAAATTATACCATTTAAGGTGATTTTCCACAAGAAAAAACACACTTTTTTCACTTATTTTTCTCTACTGTTTTTTCGACGCTATTTTTGTATATTTTATACAAATTTAACCCATTTTTAACTATCTGGCACAATTATAGTTAAAAAGTTATTAACATTGTTTTTTCAGTTTTTTTCAATAAAATTCTCCCTTAAAATAGGTTATTAACCCACTTATTAACATTATCAACATAAAAGTGTGTCATTTTATGTAAATCTTTGTCGACAACTGTAAAGAACTAATGTTTTGTTGATATGTTCCAAACTTGTACATTTTACACATAAACTATTGACTTTTTTCTAAAATTCGCCACACTATTTTGCAAAAAAATAAGACCTGTATTGGTTGTTGCCAATTCAGGTCTTGTTTTTATATTATATTTAATTATCCAATAATTCTTCTAGCTGCACAAGGTGATCCCATACCACTAATTATAATACCTGTTTCTTCTGTTGAAGCATGTATAATCTGTCCACCACCAATGTAAATAGCTACGTGGCTGATTGTAGAACCACCATACTTGTAGAATAACAAGTCACCTGGCTGTAAGCTACTCATTGATACAGCTCTACCGTTGTTAACCTGTGTATATGATGATCTGCTAAGTCCATACCCAAAGTGAGCGTATATTGACATTGTAAATCCTGAACAGTCTGTTCCGTTTGTAAGACTTGCTCCACCGTATACATAAGGATTACCAAGGAACTGCTTTGCATATGCTACAATTGCTGCACCTGTTCCCGAACCGCTTGAGCTGCTTGATGAGCTACTATGACTCTTCTTGCTTGAACTACTGCTACTTGAACTACTTGATGAACTACTGCTTGATGATGAGTTGCTGTAGTTGCTTCTTGAACTTGAGTTTGAGCTGTTCGAATATGTACCGTCGCTTGAACTCTGGCTGTTATCATTTGATGCCTGCTGTTCCTGCTGTTCCTGCTGTTCAGCCTGCTTTCTTGCCTCTTCTTCAGCTGCCGCTTTTGCTGCCTCACGTTCTTTCTTAATCTTAGCTTTTTCTTCTTTTCTTGTTATAGCTGTTTCCATGTTAATGTTAACATTCGCATACTGTGCTGAAATCCAACCACTAACACCGGCTTTAATTTTAACCTTAATCCATTCGCCAGTCTTGTCAAACTTCTTAATAGTATATGTTTCATTCTTGTAAACGTTAGTTACTACTTTAGAATTAGTATTAGCTTCTGCTCTAACATGGATAGCATCCTTAGCTTCTGCCTGTACATAACCATTATCTAAAGCTCTGCTCTTAGCACTACTTCCTGTTACAAAGAAATCTGACTTAATATAACCTGTACAGTTACCTGATACAATCTTGTACCAACCGTTATTAGTCTTTTCAAGAATTTTTGCACCACTGTTGTTATAAATTTTTCCAACAACCTTCGATTCTGTTGTTGGTTTCTTTCTTACATTAACATAATCTTCTGCACCACCTGAAACCTTAGTAATTGCTATGTTAGCAAATAACTTGTCCTCACTTGATGTTGATGTATTAGATGTCTGTGTCTTTTCAGTCTGATTTTCTGTCTTTGTTGTCTCATTAGATGTTGCTGTACTATCTGTTGCTTCTGTAGGAAGTAACTTCTCAATATCAGTTTCTCTACCACTATTATTGATGTAATCTTCAACAATAACTGCTGCACCTGCGCTAGGTATTTCTGTTGCCAATTCATCTGCAAATAATGGCATAGACGCTGTGATTGTCATAGATGCCACAAGTGTACCTGCTACAAGTTTCTTAGCATAATTACTTCTCATGAAAATTCTGCCTCCATTTGTTTTAATTCTGTTCTAAAATTTCGGTATATGTTTAAATCCATATCAAATAAGTATTTTAATACATATTGATTACATATTCAATACATTTTTTAATATTATCTTAAAAATATACCTAAAGTTATTCTCAATCAATTCTAAATATTACAATTTTGTTACAATTATAACAACTCTTATGTAGATTGTCAACCTGCACATATTAGAAATTTATTCCTATTTAATTTCATTTCCCGGTTCACTTTTACTTTTTTAATATTAATTTCATAAAAAAAGTAGTACCTAAGTACTATTTTTTCCTATAATTATGGTACTATAGTACCAAGGTACTACTTTTTTCTAATAAATACAGTACCAAGGTACTAAGGTACTTATATGGCACTATCTATTATAAAGGATGATATATTATGAAGAAAACAATATTAATTACAGGAGCTTCCGGAGATATCGGAAGTGAAATTTGCCGTTTTTTTATAAAAAACAATTATAAAGTAATAGGAACTTACAACAAAAATAAAGCTACTATTGAAGCGCTTGCAGAAGAGCTTGGAAGTGATTTTTCTTATTATCAGTGCGACTTATCTGATTTTAATAATGCTGAAAAGCTATTTAAGAATTTAGGAGATATTTCCATTGATATTCTTGTTAACAATAGTGGAATTTCGGTGTTGGGATTGCTTCAGGATATAACGGATAGTGAATGGATCAGACTTTGGAACACTAATGTTACCTCTGCCATTGCTATGAGCAAAATGATTATTCCTATTTTTCTAAAGCAAGGTTATGGAAAAATAATCAACATTTCTTCTGTCTGGGGACAGCGCGGTGCTTCCTATGAAGTTTGCTACTCCACAACCAAGGGCGCCATTGATTCTTTCACTAAGGCTCTTGCCAAGGAACTTGCCCCTTCAAACATTCAGGTTAACGCTATTTCCTGCGGAATAATAAACACCAAAATGAACGGACATCTTACACAGGAAGATATTGACTCTATTATAGAAGAAATACCTGCATCAAGACTTGGCACAACTGAAGATGTTGCAAATGCTGTATATGGTCTTGTTAATTCAGGCTCCTATGTTACAGGACAAATTATTACCGTTGACGGCGGATGGCAGGTATAATTTTTTTAATTTCAGGTTTCATCGTTATTAAGTCAAATAATGATATGGTACAAGTTATTGTTTTACGCGATACTCATTCGCATTTTGCGTACGCTACATGCCCATGACGTGCTGTCGCGCTATGCATTAAGGACGAAATACAACTGTTGGCGAGCAAGTTCTCCACGTCTGTATTTCGTCCTTAATTTGTATTGCTTGTAGGAACGCACAAATTATTATTTAAGTTCGGTTATTCTTCTTTTTAATATTTTTCTTTCTCACCATTTTCGTAAGATTGGATTCTTGCTGTATCTCCTGATGAAGTAACTGAATCTCCCTTATCGTTTATGACGTGTGTAATCTGTCCCTGACCGTTAAGTTTTACAGTTACAATATTTCTAATTTCTACTCCATCCTTGTCAGGAATCTCTGCTCCACTGAATATTTCTATGTTCGCATCTCTATTGTAACAATAAATTCCAAGTCCACAGCCGTAAAAATCATTAACTTCATCGCCTATTTTAAATGATGCATAACCTTTCACCTTACCATTATGGCTCATATAATATTTCTGGTTAGGTGCATCGTAAGGCATTTCGCTTTGATAGAAGTATAGCTTACCGCCATTACCATTCCATATGGTCTGATATTCCTGAAAATGTTCAACAAACAATCCATACATTGTAACATTGTCACCATTTATCACAATACCATTAGGTGCTGTATTCATATCCCAGCCTACATTGTCTCCGTGGTCAGCTCTCCAAACCCAGAAATTGTCTCCAATTACATCATTACTGTTAATGGTAACGCAATTCTTAACTTTGCCCTTGTAATTTGCGCCTCCTACTCTAAAGTACACATCACTAAAGCAAATAGGGTTGTCGCTATGGGAAACTTCTGCTTTTTCATTTCCAACTTTAAGTAATGTTTCTGACTGCTTATCCCCTGCTTCAAATAAAACTCCGCACACTTTAATTCCATCTACATCTGATGTTACCATACATGCATTTCCATTAGTTGAAACAAGCGTAGCAAGTCCCATGCCGTATATTATAGTATCTTTTTCTTCTACAGTAATAGGTTTGTCTAAAGTATAAATTCCAGGTGTCAAAAGAAGATTTTTTCCTTCTTTAAGAGCCTTGTTAATTGTATCTGCATTATCCTTTTGGGCATCTGCCACGTAAAACATATTCAGGCTATAAAAAGTACCTTTAACTCCGTTCTCCCACGAAATTCCCTGACATTCTGTTCGTTTTTCAGGAACCATAACGCCATATCCATTGTCCTCATCATAAACCAAATAAGGCTTCTCCTGAATCTTTGGAACTTTTTCTTCTTTAGTATATGGTTCATATGGCCATCCGCCTGTAGGAATAGTATCAACATTTACACCTGCAAAAACCATATTCCACACGCCATTTTCAAAATATCCCCAATTGTTATTTCTAAAAAGATACTGTTGCTGTGAACCTGAGGAAACCATCTTTTCCACTTTGCAGTCTGCCATAAAGCCACCTGATGACCAGCCCTCGCCATCGCTTAAAACAATACCGTCATTAAAATTAACACGTCTAAGAGATACTGCCTGTGAATTAGCCCACATACAGTAATCATTTACCGAAAAATTCTCTGCACTTCTCCAGAAATTGCAGGTAGCATTGTGAAACATCCAATCTGCATTAACCCATAATTTATTAATATTAGTATCTGTAGGCAAAATTCCAAGTCCCAAAACCTGTGTATAAAATCCTACATTAATTTCTAATGAAGTTCCATAATCTCCCGGCTTAAAAAGTAATGCATATCTTTCATCTCCAAACTGGTTAGATTCCTGTCTTGCAAAAATCTGACTTACTTTTTCCTGAATTTCATCCTTATTGTCTGTAGGAGAAAATACATATGTATTCTTTCCTAAAACACTATCATCCTTTACCGGCTCTCCGTCAGACTTAAATTCAATATTATTTTCAACTTTATTTTCTGTTGTTTCCACCTGAGTTGTTGTCTGTTGCTGCTTTTTCTCATTGTTGCAGCCAATAAGTCCTGTTGACAATGTAACTAAAGCTACTGTCATTAATAAAGCTTTTAGTTGCTTTCTCATACTTTTATTACTTCTCCTCATCCTTTTTTTGTTGCATATTGATTGCATAAACGCTATGTCTTGATGTAACAAAAAGAGTATTACGCTTAATCCCTCCAAAATCAAAAGTTGTAGGTCTTTCCGGAACCCTGATAATATCTATTAACTTTCCATCCTTATAAACCTTAATGTTATCATCACCAACATAGATTTTTTCGTCAAACTTCTTAACCCTAAAGTCACCCTCTTCAATAATAACCTGAGGGTTTGTTAATAAGCCTTCTTTGTTAATGTCACATTGGAAAACTCTCTTATACATTTCATCAACTGAATATAATTTACGTCCCGGCTTTGATCTTGAAAGATTGTTAGCTCTAATCAAATCATAGTGACAAGGAATAATTGTTACCCCATCCGGTGCTAAGAATGCTTTTTTCGGATTATACTGAATAACATCCTTAAAGTCTGAACCGTCACGCCATCTGTTTCCCGGATATAAAACTCTTGCCGGCTCTATGTCGCCAATGTTTACTTTTTCTAATTTTACACATTCTCTGTTACTGTCAATTGTAAATGCCACAATCTGAGCCTGACTGTTGTACCAGAATCCATAAGATGTTCCATATGAATCCTCCGGCAAAACATTAATGTTAGGCTTTCCATTTATTGTTGCATCTCTTGGAATGGCATACTCGCCAATAACAATAATATTATCCCTTGTATCAAATCCTATAGAATTAATTTTATAAGGAGATTCAAAAATCATAGACAGCTCCAATGTTTCCCTGTCCACTCTGTAAATCTGCTTATATAAGCTGTCAAGGAAATAGAAATTACCCTTTCCGTCACAGCTTCCACCATCAGCAAACTGGAAGCCGGAATACAGCTTTTCTGTTTTTGGCTGTTTCTCGCCTTTTCCTGTTATTTCTATTGAAACTGCCTGCCATGGTCTTATTTCAATGCCGGTATTCACATCCAATAAGAAATTATCCATTGTGTATTTCATCTGTGAAAAATTATGAACGTTCAAAAATTTAATATTTTCACAATTCCATGTTTTTACACAATAAGGAAATGGTTTCTGCACAAAAACAGTTCTAAAACAATATGTAGTTGCAAAAGTAATATCCTTACAATTATGTAATTCTATTGGAAGTGCAAACTCACCCTCTGCTTTTTCTTCTTCACTTTGGAAACCATATATTGTTACATTCTTTGCATTTATCATTCTAAGTTCACATCTGCAATGATGCTCTAATGACAGACAATATATTCTTGTAGGAGTTTCAGTATTCTGAATCTGAACACCCACTGAAACATATGGACTTGCTGACCATATATCCTTAAAGGTTCCGCCACCTCCGTTACAAATAAGAAGGCTTGCATACTGGTAGTCCCATATTTTCTTAAGGTCTGCATCTCTGCATCTTCCCTCATCATATGGCTGTTCAAAAGCTCCTGTCATCTTTACAAGGTTACCGTGACCGCCAAAGAATTTCACATCATTCATATATGAATTTTTGTTACTCATCCATTTAACGCCACAGGCTCTTGGATTTCGTCCACCTGTATTAACACCAAGACCGAACATAATATTTCTTCCCTTTGAAGTTTCAATAAAAGCCTTAGCCTTGCCAAATCCTGTAAACTTTTCAGAATTTT
>OGQW01001487.1_pt1 | contig 13997 bp, 16 predicted proteins | sample 1553301 | NCBI WGS metagenome assembly OGQW01 (sample SAMEA2579974, study PRJEB22360) | human gut metagenome
AAAACTGACAGAGTCGCGCTCTGGTCTCCGGTTCGATTCCGGGCGTTCCGCTTTGATTCGGTTAAAATTATGCTGTTTGCTTGCAGGCAGTCTATGATTTGGCTGAATTTATCTCATGAGAAAAGGTTATTGCTTATCCTGCTATCTGGTGTCCGGACCGAAAAGCATAATGGAATGTAGCTCAGCTGGAAAGAGCGGAGAGCGCATAGCTCTTGACGTCGCAGGTTCGAATCCTGCCATTCCGATTATAGGTTTATCCTTATCCTGTGGACTGGAATTTAATCCAAATAGTCCCGAAAAGGTGTCTTCTGGGAAAGCGGCAACGATTGGCGGTGTTGCGGCGGTCTGTAAAACCGTTCCCTCGTGGTAAACATTATAGGTTCAATTCCTATCTTTCCCATTACCTTGCCAGTGGTCTAACTGGCTTAATCCATTACCTGCGGCGGCAGGTCAATAAACACGACCAGGAGGATGTTATGCAGAAACTTATTGACACTTTAAAATCATTTGGAATTGAAATCCCGGAGGATAAACAGGCAGATGTTAAAAAGGCACTCTCTGAGCATTATAAGAATGCTAAAGAAGTAGCGAAAACTCTGTCAAAAGTCGAGGGAGAACGCGACGACTGGAAAGAACGTGCTGAGACAGCAGAAGAAACCTTAAAAAGTTTTGACGGTATCGACCCGGCAAATATTCAGACAGAGCTTGCTGGATGGAAGAAAAAAGCCGAGGATGCAGAGAAAGAATTCAATGCGAAAATCTATGACCGTGATTTCTCAGATGCACTCAAAGCGGCACTCGACAATGTTAAGTTTTCCAGTGAAGCGGCAAGGAAGGCTGTTATGGCAGACATCAAAGAAGCCGGATTGAAGCTGAAAGATGGCAAAATCCTTGGATTAAACGACCTGATCGAACAGATGAAACAGTCTGACGCATCCGCTTTTGTGGATGAATCTCAGCAGCAGGCTCAGCAGAATCAGGCAAGATTTACCACTCACGTTGGACAGCAGCAGACACCGGGAAGTATGACCAAAAAAGATATCGAAGCAATCAAAGACCCGTCCGAGAGACAGGCTGCAATCGCTCAGAATATCCAGTTATTCCAGTGATTTTTTTACACCGACTATACATCAGGGTATAGCCGCTAACCCAATACCTTAACAATTATGGGTAGAAAGGATTTTTTATGCCAGCAAAAACAAATCTTATTATGACTAATGATATTCATGTCACGGCACGTGAGATTGACTTTGTTACCAGATTCGAAAGAAACTGGCAGCACTTACGTGATATTCTGGGTATCATGAGACCTATCAAAAAACAGCCGGGTGCTGTACTGAAATCTAAGTACGCAGAGGGTACTTTACAGAGTGGAAATGTTGGTGAGGGCGAGGAAATCCCTTACAGCAAGTTTACTGTAAAAGAAAAGACCTATGCGGAAATGACTATCGAGAAGTACGCAAAGGCTGTATCTATCGAAGCAATCAAGGATCACGGTTATGAGAACGCTGTTCAGATGACCGATGATGAATTCCTTTTCCAGCTTCAGACTGATGTTACCGGCAGATTCTATGATTATCTGAAAACCGGTACACTTACTTCCACAGAAACTACATTCCAGATGGCTCTGGCGATGGCCAAAGGCCGTGTTGAGAACAAATTCAAGCAGATGCACAGAAATGTGACTGGCGTTGTTGGATTTGTGAACATTCTGGACGTATATGAATATCTTGGAGCGGCTGAGATCACTATTCAGAACCAGTTCGGCTTCCAGTACATGAAAGATTTCATGGGATTCAATACTATCTTCCTGTTATCCGACAGCGAAATCCCGAGAGGACAGGTTATTGCTACCCCTGTCGAGAACATCGTACTTTACTATGTTGACCCGAACGAATCTGACTTTGCAAGAGCAGGTCTGGTGTATACCGTATCTGGCGAGACAAACCTGATCGGATTCCACACTCAGGGCAACTATCACACAGCAGTGTCCGAAGCGTTCGCAGTTATGGGACTTACTCTTTTTGCGGAGTACATTGACGCAATCGCAGTAATCACCATTGATGAGACACCAACACTTGGTACTCTGACAGTAACATCTGCGGCAGGAACAGTAACTGGTGATACAAAAATCACTGTAAATCCGGCTAAGGAAAACTCCAACAACGTATACAAATACAAAGTTGCAACAGACGCAGTAACTGTTGGATATGGACAGAACCTCAGGAACTGGACTTCTTGGGACGGAAAAGCTGACATCAAGGCGGCAACCGGACAGAAGATCACAGTAGTTGAGTGCGATGGAACATACAAGGCACTGAATGCCGGAAGTGCGAGCGTAACAGCAAAATCATAAACACAGGAGGTAACTGGCATGGCTTATGCAGATTATAAATTCTATACAGAATCATTCGGCAATGTCGTGCCAGAATCCGACTTTCCACGACTGTCAGAAAGAGCCAGTGATTTTGTGGACACAATGACATTTGACAGGTTGGTGGATGGACTGCCGACGAACGAACGCTCACAGAAGCGTATCAAAAAGGCGGTCTGTTCACTGGCTGAATTGATGTATCAGATTGAACTTGCTGAAAAGAATGCTATTAATCAGGCATCGGCAAATGTAACCGACATAAATGTCGGGAACATCTCAACAGGCATTGTAACATCTGTATCTTCTGGCAGTGAATCCATCTCTTACGCAACGCCTCAGCAGATTGGGGCAAGTGCAAAGGAATGGAGTGCGGTGTATGCCGCCACCGGAGATGTACAGAAAACGAACGACTTACTTTACAAGACGGCTTTACCGCTTCTGATGGGAGTAAGGACGGATGATGGGGTACCAGTATTGTATGCAGGAGTGTGATTGATATGAATTTTAAAGAAGCGTTTAAACTTATGAAACAGGGAGCAAAAGTAAAACTCCCGGGTTGGAATGGCTACTGGTGCTGGGATGACGAAAAACATACGATTATGATTCATTGCAGACCAAAAGATTCTGATGAAGGTCAGGGAGAAGTTCTTGATATCCGTGAAATGCAGAGAGTGGAATACACTTTCATGCACACACAGAGAGAGGACTGGATGATTGCTGATGAGAATAACTGTGGTGTTCTTGGCGGTCAGTCAACATTTGGATTTGGCGATGCTATCCGTTATTTAAAAAGGGGACTCAAAGTGGCTCGTAAAGGTTGGAACGGGAAGAAACAGTACATTCAGCTTGCCACTGGCATTTCTTATAAGATAGCGGATGGAGAGATTGTGAACTGTGAGCATGATGCAATCGGAAACAAAGCCATTGCTTTTGTTGGAACATCTGGTGTACAGATGGGATGGCTTGCATCCCAGGCAGATATGTTAGCAGAGGATTGGATTTTCGCAGAACAGGAGGTATCCAGATAATGGACATTTCAACATTAGGCTCATGTATCGCAATCGTTATGATCTGCTACATTGTGGGAATGGGCTGTAAAGCATCAAAAAAAATCCCTGATGAATGGATTCCGGTAATCATGGCGGTTATTGGTGGCATTCTCGGAGCTGTCGGGATGGGAGTTATCCCGGACTTCCCGGCAACGGATTATATCACAGCGGTTGCGGTCGGTATGTTTAATGGATTATCGGCTACTGGCGTGAATCAGGTTATTAAGCAGACAGTGCAGAAAGAATAATTAAGGAGAGGGTATCATGTACGAAAAAACGGTGACGATTTTTGACTATTACGAATCAGCCACGACAGGAGATGCGTACTGGTATCCTCACGTGCTATCTGGCGTTGACCTCATTACGGACAAGGGAGCAATCCTTAAAAAGTACGGACCAGACGTAACTGACAATGCACAGTTACACGTTCGATATACCGTCCAAAATGGCGACATAACCATTACTGATAAAAACGGCAAGATTCTTCCATGGGTGCCACCTAAAGAGTGGAAAAGGCAGATTAACAACGCTCTGGAAGACACTATCACATTTTCAGATGAGTCGTTTTTCTGGGAGGGTGAGTGGACTGGCGGAACGGTAACTGACAGTGATTATCGGAACGGATTCTATCAGTACATGAACGAGAACAGGGATAACGTGTTTAAGATCACCAGCGTTGGCGGTCCGTATACACTGATTCCACATTTTGAGATTTTGGGTAAGTAATATGAGCAAAATTCATCATTTCAAAGGATTCTCCGTAGTCGATGGAGATATGAAAATCAAGCTGAATATGGACAGATTCTCCAGGCAGTATCAAGAAGCTCAGTATCTCCTTGATGGGATGGTCATGGACAGTATGGTTCCGTTTATGCCGATGATTTCAGGAGATTTCATTGACGAGACAAGGGCAAAAAGTTCCTCTATGCAAGGTACAGGATTTGTTTGTGCGGCGGCGGCACCTTATGGCAGATTCCTCTATATGGGAAAAACGATGGTGGACGAGCTGACCGGAAGCCCTTACGCTCGGCAGTATGCTAAGAAAGTCCTTGTCAGTCAGTTCTCTGGTCAGACAGCTGCAAAGGAAAATCTTGAATACACCAAACAGGCTCACCCACGGGCACAAGCTGAATGGTTCGACGCCGCAAAACGACAATACGGCAGTACATGGATTCGCAAAGTAAAAGCACAGGCAGGAGGTGGCAGACATGGCAGATAAGCCTATCGGAAAAGATGCAACTGGATATGAGATTCTGACAGATGCCATGAAAGCACTTCTGAACCAGTATCCGGGACTATACGAAAATGAAACAATTAAATTCGAGGAACTTGGCAAGGAATCAGGAATTGCGTTCTCAGCAGATAATGGAGCTTTAATCTATTCAGAAAAAGAAGATGTGTGTGGAACAATGCACCAGGTATGCCAGTATCCCTTTTATGTGGTATATCGAACAGCATCCGACAAGGAACGGCAGAAGCTATCTGTTCAGAAGTTCCTTGACAGCCTCGGTAAATGGATATGCCGAGAACCAGTTATTGTAAACGGCTCTGAGACACGTTTAAATGCGTTTCCTGAGCTTTCACAGGGGCGAGTGATAAAACGTATCACGCGTGATAACTCCTATGGTTTAGAGCCGCAGGAGAGCGGCGTACAGGATTGGCTATTGCCATTATCGGTACGCTACGAAAATACTTATGAAGTAATATAACAAGTAACAACCAGCTATCAATCGGAGATAGTCGCTAACCTACACAGCCTTTTAAAAGTTATAGGCAGAAAGGACATTTCTATGGCAGTTACAGGCAAAATTGACCGTAAATATATGGCTCATTATATCGATGCAGGTTCTCTCTGTGGAGGACTGACACCGAAGTATGAACGTCTTGGAAAAGATCTGGAAGAGTACAATGTTGAACTCAATCCAGACACCGAAACCTCTAAAAACATTCTTGGAGAATCCACATTCAAACATAACGGCTACGAAGTTTCTTCTGACGCTGATCCGTTCTATGCAGATACCGTTTGAATACCATACATTTTTACATCATTCTCAAACATGTGTATCACCTGATAGTGAGAATTACAGTTTGAATACCATACATTTTTACATCATTCTCAAACAGTGCTGCGACTGCCAGAAGAATCAGAATGGTTTGAATACCATACATTTTTACATCATTCTCAAACACGCTGTTGGCATTTGCCGTCGGAATAACTGTTTGAATACCATACATTTTTACATCATTCTCAAACCTCAAATCCAAAAATGAAGTGCCTCATGCGCACTTATAGTACGGTATTCAAACCTTATGAATCAATAAATTTCACAACTATCTTTGTCAATTATATAGTATTTTTCATCTTTTGAAAAGTCTCTTTGTGTATTTTCGATAAATAATAGTGAAATTTCATTATATACTGCGTTTTTCATCAGTTCCCGAATCTGATCATTTTCCAGATATGACCGTATATTTACAAAAATGAGCAATTTCTTTCCCAGCAATTCTGACATGATTTTCATGTACTGAGCAAGTTTCTCCGAAAAACTATATTTACCGCCTTCCATTTTTATTCCAAGTGCTTTAAAAATGGTCTGAATATCTACTGTCTCACCAACTTCGATATCATAACCACAAACACTCTCCAGGTCAAAAATATATTTCTGCAAATCCGCCGATATTTTTTGCGTCGCTAAAAACATTTCTTCTTCGTACGCTTTCTTTTGAAGCTCCGTATATAGTTTTTTCTGTATCCTGCGGTCTTCAAAATCAAGTGCAAACGGGTCCAGAATTATCTCTGCACATTTAGAAATATCAAGCATTATATCTCCTTCTGACAGAACAAATTCTCCCTCATTTCCCTCTAACTGCTGCTTCAAAAGTTGAACATATTTTCGAAAGAGTACTGGTGATTCAATGATCCATTCTACTGCCTCTCTGCAATCCAGGTCAATCACTCTTTCCAGATCCACATGTGCCAATTTCATAAAATCACCAGCCTTTCATCGCTATCTAAAACCTCAGATTTTGTCTCTCCTACTATAAGATCCATTTTTGAATATTGTTTTTCTGTTACAGACAATAATTGTACTAACCCTTCCGGGGGACTGTTTTTATGTACACTATCTACAATCCCCCTCACTGCCGTCCCGTTCAGTGCTATTTTGCAGTAAACAGATTCCTGTAACATAAGGAAACCATTTTTTAATAAGAATTTTCGGAATTTTACATATTCTCTCCGTTGTTCCGCAGTAACTACCGGAAGATCAAAAAACACTAATACTCTCATAAACCTATAATTCAAACTGATAAAATCGAATCAGAGCACTGTCATTTTCATTTAACGCATCAAACACACTCTTACAATATATTTTAACCGCATTATTCACGTACTGTTTTTTTCCGTCTATTATGACTTCCTGATTTAAAATATTTACAAGACGCATTTTTTCTTCCTGTGCAAATTCTGTTACCGCCATGTTGACAACTTCACGATCAACCAGAATACGAAACGGCTCCATTAGATCCGATGCGAAATTAAACTGATTAAACATATTGTCGTGAAATAATCCCAGCTGTGTGATATATCCTCCCGCAACGATTTCTCTTGTAAATGCAGATAAAATAATACTATATCCGTAATTCAGTGCCGCATTTACCACACAATCTTCTGTTCTTGTAAATGCAAGACCAAATAATGCATTAAAATACACTTTTGCTGCATGTCCCTCTCTGTTTGTCTCATCATTCCAGCAAATCTCATTCAAATATGATTGCAGTACTCCTGATTCCTCCTTTCCCAGATATTCCAACAGTTCCTTTTGCTTGCGTATTTTTTCTGTTACGATTTCTGTCCATACCGCATCCTTGATATTTCGACTCCACTGAATCTGTTTTCGCACTTTATTACTGGTATCGTGGCTTCCATAGTAGCCTATCAACTCCGAAGATGGGTTTCTCTTTTCATCACAAAAAATCACCTTTATCTTCTTTTTCGTCAGCTCTGACAACAAGCTTGTTGTAATTGACACAGCTGTAGATTCAATTAGAACCGTTGATATTTCTCCCAGATGAATTTTTGTCACTTCTTCGTTCCGTACTACCATACAACCCATTTGGTAATCCAGTTTTGCACGTTTGGAAATGACAACAATCCGCCAACTCATATTTTTTGCAGATCAATCACCTGTTCATAAATACCCGTAGGTGATTGATTTATTATATTAATATTTTTATATTTTGTTATATTGCTATTCAACCGCAAGGTCCCTGCTTTTCCAGGACCTTCTATTAATTGCAGATCAGATGTAGCACTCTGACATTGGAACATATGCAAAATTTCATAAAGCACAAGACATTTCTCTTCTATCTGTAATTTATCAAAGTTCTCTTTTTTAGAAGATAACGTTTTTGCCTGCTCTCCCAATCTGTTTCCATAAATCGAGTTCTGCAGTTTATACAGAAAAGTATTATACAATCGATTCAGCATCTCTTCATTCAATTTATCCGATTCATAAATCTTGATTTCTTTATTTTCTTTTCTACGATTTACAAATTTAACTATTTTCTTTAAAGTTGCCTCATCTTCTGTTGAAAGCACTAATTGATTTGCACATTTAAAAAGCAACTGATTACCTGTTCTACCTGATAACCACATAAAGAATCCGTCAACCCTGAATAAAGAATCCATTTTAATTTTATCAATCAACACAACCGGATTTGTTAGTCCTCTCTGTTCACAAAGATAATTTTCCAATGCTTTCCTGTTATTTTCCAACTGTTTTTTCAGCCGAATAGGTACATATTCAATTGTTCTCTTTTTCTTTCCTTTCTTTTCATCTGATTCTACTAATACAAAGTAAGCACCTGTCTCTTTATTGTATCCACCATACTTCTCGATATCCAGCAGTCTCTCATCACTGCCTTTAACTGGTACCTGGCCTTTTCCCTTCTTCATCAGCTGCTGATCAAAAAATCCACCTGTAGCTTCGTGAGCTCTGCGTGTAACCAGAATATTATTCTTTTTCATAATATTTCGAACAGTTCCAATCGTGCCGTTCTCTCCGGAAATCCAGGCAATTTCTCCATTTCTCTCCACTCTGCCATCAGTAAACATTTTCTTAAGGTTATAGCTTCTGTTTGAGTGATTTTCAATAAAATTCACCGGACTTTTTGTAAATTTCACCAGATAAGTATTTCCAACAACTACATTAAGATAGGCGTCTTTTGCATGATGAAAATCATTCATTTCCCTTACTTTAATGAAATTAAATTTATGACGAAATTCAGAAACCGTTCGTGCTTTCACATAAACAATCTCTGTATCCGGCATAGCCTGTTTCAATATGCTTGCTACAACTTTTGTAGTCTGCCGGTTTTCTACCAGCTGTCTGGAAATAAAGCCTGCCAGTTCCGCCGGTTCAAATTCTGTAGCACGTGTCAGACGTTTATATTTCTCTTCAGAAATAAGTCCTACATTTTTTAACTCTTTCCAAAATCCCCGACGTTTCTCTCTGATATCAGCTCGAATCGGATATACATCCGTTTTTTCCTGATTTGATATTCTTTTTACAAGAACGCGATTATCAATACTATCATCCATTGTCTTTGACTGAGGATAAATATGGTCTATATCATATTTCTGATTGTTCCATAGTTCATCAAAATCTATCGGCTGTCCTGTATACATACATCTTCCCATTTGCATATAGTATAGAAACAGTTTATCACTTCGCAAATCTGACTCCGAACATTTTTCCAGTTTGTTCTGTATGCTTTCATCATACAGTTCTTTCTCGTATTTACTGCAGTACTTATAAAAATCCTGTAATCGTTTTTTTCTAGATTCTGTTCTTCCACTGTTCGTCTTTTCCTTTGCTACTTCTACAAAAACTTTTCTGGGTGGTTTTTTCTGTATTTTGCAGATCTCTTTTACGATCAATAGCGACTGCCACACCTGTCGTTTTACAGAAGGAGAAATACTCAAGTCTTTTACAGTCTCATATGAAATTTCCCTGTTTTCTAATTCTCCGTTTTCTTTTTCTACCGCATTTCTGAATGTATATTTAGCTCCCATTAACTGAGACAGATTATCCTGGGTTTCCCAGAGTGCTTTTATAATCGTCCACTCTTCTTCTCCCTTCACCGAAATCGCAATTCCATTTAAAAATTTTTTTGATAATCTTCCCCATCCTTGATATGATAATTTACTCAGATTTTCTTTCTGCTTATCTGACAACTGCGAACATATCTTTCCAATTCGCTTTCTTAGCAATGAACGTGCATCACCAAACAATGTGATATTTAAAATGATTTCTTCTTTTTCCCTTTCAGTCAAATTCAAGCCTGTCAGTTTTTCTTTAAAATCATGATAAGCAGTCAATGATCCTTTAAAATCTCCGTCGAGTCCTGTGATAACTGTATTTTCATCGATTATTCCTTCTGTCAGTAAATATCTCTTCAGCCTTTTCTGAGTAACTTTTCGATATCTCTGAAATACATCTTCGTATATTTTCTGTTTTAATTCTACTGATAACAGTTCACCATTCAACCGGACATTATTAAGCTCATTCAATACTTCAAATCTACTATATAAAAGTGAATACTTCGGCAAAACATCCTCATGAATAAGGTATGTGCATTTATTCGTCATACGACGGATAAAACTTTCCGCACTGGATTCTTCATCCACGATATCACTGAAATTCCACGGATAAATCACGCCTTCTTTTCTTTTTACCCAGTTTGTCTTTTTTCCATCTATTGAAATTCCATTTAAAGGTCCTACATAATAAGGAACTCTGAATGTAAATATCTGACAGATTTTTTCACCGTCTCTTTTCAGCAAAGGAATCCGTTCCTGCAAATTCGTTATGATTGCATTTAGTTCATATAAATGTACCTGATACGGAATGACACTGTTTTCCCCTGTCAATTGTTTCGGCAAAAAATTTCCTTTTTCCAGTTCCAGCTTTAACCAATCTGTCTTTTCAGAATCATTTATGCACTCAATTACACTTTTTTTCAGGTATGCATAAAAATCTTCCTTTGTACATTTCTTTCCTTCAAAGTCTTTCTTTTTTCCATTTATATTTGTGGTTCCTATGTAAGCACAATAATTTTTGTATTTTCCACTTACATCTACAAATATTTCCTTATATACTTCTGATGAAATATTATTTCTCACTAAATCTTTCAAACGTTTCAGATCTTTATGATGCTTTTCATATAAAGCAACTTTTGCTTCTGAAATACAAGAATGTTCACCCAGAATGTCTGCAAGCGCAGCCCAGTCATACACAGCTTTTGCGCTCTCAATAATATAATATTTCTCATTCAGATTACTCTGGATTTCAGCCTCATAATCATCATATCCAGCGTCTGCAAAAGAAATCTTCGGTCTTTCTGTTTCATCCAGAGATTTATCATTAAAGATATTACTTAACTTTACAGTACAGCCCGATATCAGTGCAAGAAGTTCTTTTTCTTCTACACGTGTAACCTTAAGTGATTTGATGAGTGTTGTTTTTTTAGCTGATCTTGTTAAATTAACATCTTTTAATGTCATTTCTATTTTTTTATAAGTTTCTTCCTCGATTTCTCCAGCAAATCCCATTTCTTCGTTTCTTACTACTTCAAGAAACTGATCAAATGTCTTTCGAAATTTTCTTATTTCTTCAATATTTCCATTTAAAAGAAAATGTCCTCTATGTTTCATCATATGATGAAATGCAAGATAAACCAGTCGAATATCCGGTGTTTCTTCCGTTGTCATCAGATATTTTCTCAAATGATAGATTGTCGGGAATTTTTCATGATATTCTTTATCCGTAAAATCCTCATCTATAAATAATGAATACGGCATTTCCGGACAACTTCCATTTTCATCTCTTTTATCTTCTGCCCAATACCGACTTTCTTTCATACGCCGGAAAAATCCTGAATCCTTCGTATTGATTTCCTCTGCAAAAATTTCCTGAAGCCATTCAATTCTCTGATTTCTCCTCTTCAGTCTTCTTCTCGCCGTACGATTGATTCTTCGTTCTTCAGCTGTATTTGCCGATTCAAATAATCTAGTTCCCCACATAGTTTTTCCATGCGCTCGCAAAACATGGTATTGATCATCTGTAACCGCCCAACCAGCAGATCCGCTTCCCATATCCAATCCTAAATAATAGTCCTTCTCCATCGCAGCCTCCTTAACAAGTATTTTGTTTAATTGTATCATACTGTTATTGTTTCCGAATATTATTTCTGAGTATTTTCTGTTTATTTCTTCCATTTTCGTAAAACAAAAGAGCTATCGGAAAACCGATAGCTCTGATTCCACACACTGTGGGTCATTTCTTCAATGACGTGTTCGATAAATCGTTATTTGAACTTATGATGTAAAATGTATATTATGTTTATAATATATATTATTCATCCATTTTTGTCAATCTATTTCTCAGAAAATTCCAAATTATTACAAAACATCATTTTCAAACATAGTACAGCTTTCCATAAAAAAACAAATCGGCCCGGCCAACTGGCCGCAATATTTTTCAAGTGGCGGCTTTCAGATTTTAATAATCTCTACTCACCGCACACATCTATTACGCAAAATTACCACTTATTAATTTTTATATATTCCCGCTATTTTATCATCGCTTTTATTTGCAAAATTTTCTATTTCAGAGCGCATGTTTATATCAAGAACATTTTCAATCTCAGCAATCATTTTATAAGCAGGATTTTTTATCTTTCCCCTTTCCAGACGTCCTATTTGTGTACTGGAATAACCGGTTTCCATAGCAAGAGTTTTTCGACTCATTTTCTTCTCTTTTCGCATTTCACACACGATAATTCCGAGTATCTCAAAATATTCCATTTATGGAATCCCCTCCTGTTCTATCATTTTTAGTTTTTCTCTGAGCCTCATACCAATCACCTCCTTTTTATTTGACTAACTGGATGAACAGTTTAATTCTATCACAGATTATTGCTTGTAGATTATTCACATATGCACATTCACCATTAATTATCTGCTAACTAAAGCATTTTTTTCTAAACTTATCAAAACGTCAAGAAACCGCCATACAGCAGATAATAATTTCTTCATCTGCCATACAACGGCTTCTTTATTATTTTATATATTCTCAAACCATCCCAAACACCCGCATCGCATTACTCTCCGTCACAGCCACAACCTCCTCGCAGCTAATTCCCTTAATCTCTGCAATGGTCTTCACAACCTCCGGCAGATACAGGGAGCTGTTTCTTTTTCCACGATTCGGCACAGGTGCCATATAGGGGCAGTCGGTTTCCAACAAAATCTGGTTCAATGGTGCGTACTCTGCCACTTCTTTCAGCTTCCTGGAATTCTTAAATGTAACCACACCACCGATTCCCAGATAAAGTCCCATATTCAGATACTCCCTTGCAATTTCTTTGCTATAAGAAAAACAATGGATAACTCCGCCATACATTCCATTCTTCATATATTCTCTCACAATATTCAGCGTATCCTCCGCTGCATCACGGCTGTGGATCATAAATGGGAGCTTCTTTTCACGGGCGATGTCCATCTGCTGGCGGAAGACTTTCTGCTGGAGAAGATGCTCTTCTTTCTCCTTATGCCAGTAATAATCCAGACCGATCTCGCCTACGGCTACTGTTTTTTCCATATCACAATATCTGCGGATTTCATCCAGAACAGCTGCATCCACTTTGTCCGCATCATCCGGATGAACACCCACTGCACCATAAACAAACGGATATTTCTCCACCAGCTCATAAACCCGGTCAAAATGTCCCACAGAAGCACAAACATCCACAATATGCCCGATCCCATTCTCCTGCATACTCTCTAGCATCTCAAACCGATCCTCGTCAAAAGCCTCATCGTCATAATGGGCATGGGTATCAAAAATCATAGCTTTATCCACAGTCATCTCGTCACCGACAGAAACTTTTCCACCTTTCAGTACTCTTGTAAACACACCTTCCCGTGGCATGATGCACTCACCCATCTTCTGGAAAATGGCACAGCCATTATGGCACTCCTTCCCAATCTGAGTCAGCTCCAGCACAACCTCGCCACAGCGAAATCTGGTACCAACCGGAAGTTTCGCAAAATCAATCCCCTCCACAACCAGATTTTCGCCAAAAGCACCATCCTCAACATCAGCGCCCCTCGCCCGGAACGCCTCAATCTTTTCACTGGAAAGAAGACTCACCTGCCGATGCCACTTCCCTGCATGAGCATCCCCCTCAAGCCCCCAGTCCTCCACAAAAACCGCAGACCCCACATTCCTCTTCTGAGTCCCCTTCATCTCACTGATACAAACCGCAAGTACTTTTCCCATAACAAACTCCTATTAATTACACATCGTTACCAAATTTGTTCCTATATATCACACCAGTAATATTAATTTCCACCTATCAACACATCCGGTAAAACCTACAACACATACGACAAACCGTACCACATTCAACAACCAGCCCAACGGAGGCAGGGCCAGTACGGTGACGTTAGCGGAGCGGCCGTCGAGAGGCGAGTATAGCTGCTACCACCGAGCGCCCTGTTTGAGCCG
>OGQW01001519.1_pt1 | contig 13741 bp, 7 predicted proteins | sample 1553301 | NCBI WGS metagenome assembly OGQW01 (sample SAMEA2579974, study PRJEB22360) | human gut metagenome
TCGCAGCAGCGCCGGGAACCCGGGAAATACTCCCTAAGGCAGGGGTCGCACATCCCAAATTTTTTTGGTAACAACAACTCCCACTTTCAAGTAAAACTCCTGCCTGTGGCAGACCGAAGAGGCGCGGTCTGCCGCTTTTTTTATGCCCGGAAGTTTCCCTGCGTTCTCTCGATCCGCATTGTGGGTTCGTTATCCTGGAGCCCGGTTTTTTCGGGGGGAGGTTTTTGTACGGCTCCCGTTTCTTGTGTGGTTCGCGGTTCTCGCGCGGATTGCGGCTTTCGGGCGATCGCTAGGCTGCAGGCACGGAATGCCCGGGCATCTTATGGAATATCCGTCGTTGCATCGGGCAGCGGCGGATATTCCTGCCTTTTACGGGCGGTTGTTTGGCCCATCTGGAGACTGATGGACGAAAAACAGCCGGGATCCTCGGATCCCGGCTGTTTCGCTATTCGGTTGGTGTGTCGTAAATTTTTCTTTTGCCCGTTATTTTGCCTTTGCGGCCTTTGCCGCCACAGCCTTGTCCAGTTCGATGATGAAATCCGAGAGGACGTTCATGTAGTTGATGAAAGCGTCGTAGGCCGAATCGTAGGGGTTGAAATAGGAGTGTACGTCACCGTCCGAGAGCCATTTGGTAGCCATGTAGTAGAAATGGTCGGAGGTCTGCATGAAACTCCACACATAGTCGAAGTCGGGGCTTTTCAGTGCCGCGATCTTCTCCTTCTGGGCGTAAAGCTTCGAGAACGCTTCGTTCTGCAACTCGTTGCCGAGCCATGCCGTCACGTCGCGCTCCTCGTCGGCCCACGACATCACGTGCGGACAGTGGAGTACTGCTACGGGCTGGTGTTTCTTGGCGGCTTCGGTGACGGTCGCGAACTCCAGACCGTTTTTCTTGGCGAGGATTGCCTTCGGCAGCGCGCGCATGAACTCGAAGATTCCCGTGTCGGCGGTCTGGTGTTCGCCGAAAGTTTCATAGTCCATGAAGAGGTTGATGACCTCGCCCGGAGTCTCGTCCGAAGCGAGCCATTTTACATATTTGTCCGCCGTCAGCGGCCATTCGTTCCAACTGCGGTTCGAGAAGCGGAAGGCGATGTCGTCCGAGAGTTTGTAGTTGCGCAGCAGCAGGCGCAGTTTCTGGTTGACGGCGTTGGCGTATACATAGTTGGGCGATTTCCAGCCCAGCACGTGCTTGGCACCTTCGGCCAGCATCGTACGGAAGCCCATTTCGGCCACTGCGGCGCCGATGTCGTCGGAGTAGATCAGCTCTGTGTTTCGGAAGGCGGTCGGTTTCACCCCGAATTCCTTTTTTATAAGTGCCGTGTGGAGTTTTACCTGTTCGGTGAAATCCTCCTTCGAAGCCAGCGAGGCCAGCGAGTGGGAGTAAGTCTCGGCGAGGAACTCTACGCAACCCGTGGCGGCCAGTTCCTTGAACGATTCGAGGACTTCGGGCGCATAGGTGCGGAACTGTTCGATGGCGATGCCCGTGATCGAGAACGAGCAGCGGAACTTACCCTTGTTTTCCCGGATGAGCTTCAGCAACAGGGCGTTCATCGGCAGGTAGCATTGCCGGGCGACTTTCTGCATGATGGAGCGGTTCAGCAGGTCGTCCAGATAGTTGTGATCCTTGCCCATGTTGAAGAAGCGGTACTTCTTCAGTCGCCAGGGCTGGTGTACCTGAAAATATAAGCAGACGGTTTTCATAGGGTAGCTATTTTATTGTTTTTTATTCTCTTCGATCACCGCTTCGTATACGGTTTTGATTTTGGCTGCGGCATCGTTCCATTTCAGGTTCGTGACCTCTTCCAGGCCTTTCGAGGCGAACATCCCCGCAAGCGCCGGGTACTGGATCAGCCCGTAGATGGCATCGGCCAGGGCATCGACATCCCAGTAGTCGACCTTCACGGCATAGTCGAGTACTTCGGCCACGCCGCTCTGCTTGGAGATGATCACCGGGACGTTCGAACGCATTGCCTCGAGGGGCGATATGCCGAACGGCTCCGAAACCGACGGCATGACGTAGACATCCGACAACTGGAACATCTTGTGTACGTCCTCGCCGCGCAGGAATCCGGTGAAGTGGAACCTGTCGGCAATGCCCAGCCGCGCCACGCGGCGGATGACGTGGTTCATCATGTCGCCCGAGCCGGCCATTACGAAACGTACGTTGGGGACTTTCTTCAGCACCTTGGCCGCGGCCTCGACGAAATAGTCGGGGCCTTTCTGGTAGGTGATACGCCCCAGGAACGTGACGATCTTGTCGTCCACGCCCCGTTCGGGCATTTTGCACTGGCCTGCGGCGAACCGCACGGCATTGTGTACCGTCACGACCTTGTCGGCCGGGACGCCGTAGCGGTTGATGACGATGTTGCGCGTGAGGTTCGAAACGGCGATCACCCGGTCTGCGGCATGCATGCCTGCACGTTCGATGGCGTAGACCTGCGTGTTGACGTTCTCGCCGCTGCGGTCGTATTCCGTGGCGTGCATATGCACGACCAGCGGCTTGCCCGATACGCGCTTGGCGGCGATACCGGCGTAGTAGGTGAGCCAGTCGTGGGCGTGGATCACGTCGAACTGCCCTTCGAGGTCTTTGGCCACCTGCGCCGCGACTACGGCATAGCGGGCGACCTCCTCCATAAGGTTGGCGCCGTACTTGCCCGAGAAGGTATAGCGTTGTTTCCAGGCATCGGTCGTCGACCAGACTTTCTGTCCGGATTTGACGTAGCGCTCCTGGTACTGTTCGTACTCTTCGGGGGAGATGTAAGGTACCATGTTCGAGTCGATGTGGATGAACGACATCTTCTCGAGAATATCGTCCGCGCCGCTTCCCGTAGATCCGTAAAGCGCCTCCACGTCACTGGCATTCAGGACGTGCGTGAATCGCTGATCCTCGTCGCCGTAGGCATGGGGTACTACGAATGTTACGTCGACATCGTTGCGTGCCAGCCCGCGGGTCATCCCGTAACATGCCGTTCCCAAACCACCCGCGATGTGGGGCGGGAACTCCCAACCGAACATTAAAACTCTCATAACTATATCCTTGTTTTGCAATTTTTACCTTTCCTCTCACAGGAACGTCCCGGCTCACGGCCACAAGCCGCGGTTGCAAGTCCGGACGCCCCGGAATCCCGCCTTGGCAGGATTTTCCTCCCGTCACAGCCTGTTATTTCCCAGTCTTTATCTTTTTTGTCGCGGCCTTTGTTGCGGCCGGCTTTTTTTCCGTCGGTTTCTTCTCCGCACTCTTTTTCGCTGCGGGTTTCTTTTCTGCGGCCTCTTTTGCGATGGCCGTCTTTGCCGCAGTTTTCTTTGGTGTATTGTCCGTTGCGGTTTTCTTTACCGCAGCTTTTTTGGCAGTACTTTTCGCCACGGGCTTCACCGCCTTCGCGGCTTTCCCAGCGGTGTTGCTTTCCCGGGCCTCCTCCTTCGTGCGCTCGCGGATCATGCTGTGGATATTGAGCACGGCCCCGACGCTCCACGCCTGCGAGATAGCGCCGCGCGATGCGTAGGGCGGGTCGGCATCGTAAAGCTCGCAAATAGACCCGATACCGTAGCTCTGGATGTCTTCGTCGAAATTGGCGAGTATCTCCCGGGCCTGCGGCAGGAATGCATCCCCGTCGATATCGAAACATGCCTTGACGTAGAATTGCAGCAGCCACGGCCATGCCGAACCGTTCTTGCCCGCGAAATCGCGCTCTGCGGGCGAACCTCCTTCCTGCGAACCTTTGTAGAGCAGGTTGCGGGGCGAGAGTGTCCGCAGCCCCTTGGGGATGAGCAGGTGCTGGCGTACGGTGCGGATCACCTCCAGTTGCAGCTCTTCGTCGAGCATCTTGTAATCCAGCCCGCAGGCGACGATCATGTTGGGGCGCGTCGATTTGTCGGGCCCGTCCGTCCCTACGAAATCGGCCAGATAGCCTTCCGGCAGGCGGAACAGTTCGACGAACGACGCCTGCGTGCGTGCCGGGAGTGACTCCCAGGCCTTGACGAAGGCTTTGTCGCCGTGTTTGCCGGCCAGCTCGAGCGTGTAGCATACGGCGTTGTACCACAATGCGTTCACCTCTACCTGATAACCGTTGCGCGGAGTGACGGGGCGGCCGTCGATCAGGGCGTTCATCCATGTCATCGGGACGTCGTCCGCAGCGGCCCACACCAGCCCGTTGTCATGCAGCGCGACGCGACCGCCGACTCCCCGGCGGTAGCTTTCCAGAATATCTTTCATGGCCGGGCCGTAGGCTTTCCATATCTGCTTGCCGCCCACCTCCCGTTCGAGTTGCTGGAGCGTCCAGAAGAACCACAGCGGGGCATCTGCTGCGACGGCCGCCGAGGCGTTGCCCGTGAACATGCCGTCGCGCATTTCGCGCACCAGCGTGTCGAGGGCGTCGATACAGTCCTCCTTATGCCCCTGTTCGAGCGTGATGCCCGGGAGCGAAACGAAGGTTTGGCGCCCCGAAACCCCGTGCCACGGGTAGCCCGACACCACTTCGGTGCGGTCGCCGGGACGCCGGATGACGAATTGCCGCGCCGAGTGCTCCAGGCAGCTGATGAAGTCGATCTTGTGCGTGCGCCGGGCGATGGATGCGGCGAATACCTCTTCGATGGTCTTGACCGATCCCATTTCGTCGAGCGAGGCCGAGAAGATGATGCTTTCGCCCTTCTTGAGTTCCGTTTCGAAATAGCCCGTCGTGAGCAGGTCTTCGTAACCGTCATAACCGCGGGCCAGATCCTGCTGGTATTCGAATCCGTAGTACCAGTCGGGCGCGGGCACGAATTCCGCACCGGGCTTGCTGGTCTGCAGGTAGAGCCACGGGAACGACCCGTAGAGGCGGCATTTCACACCGTTGACTGCCGGGTAGGAGTGCCCGTCGGCCTCCATGTTGGCATGCGTCAGCGCGTGTTTGTCGCGAAAGGCGAGGAAAGGCCGCAGCCGCAGGTGCGTTTCCGAATTCGCTTCGACGAGCGTGTAGCGGATCATCAGCTGCGTGCGCTTGTGTATCCACAGCATCTCCTTCCGCAGGATCACGCCGCCCACGCGGTAGGTGATCGTGGGGGTCGGCGTATATTTGAAGTCGGTGATATACTTGTGTCCGCGCGGCTCGTATACCCCCTTGAAGCGGTGCAGGGCCAGGTTGAATGTCTGGTCGTGCTGGACGATGGTTTCGTCGAGCGACGAGAGCAGGACATACGTCCTGTCGCTGTCGTCTATGGGCGCTACCATCAGGCCGTGGTAGCGGCGGGTGTTGCAGCAGACGATAGTCGTGCTCATATATCCGCCGATACGGTCTGTGGAGAGCATCTCGCGCTGGAGCGAATACTCCAGGTTGCCCAATTCGCTTTTGTCGAAAGTAAGTGCTGACATGTCCTTCTAAAAATACGGTTCGTTCTATAAAGATAGCTGAATTTTTGCGAAAAGGCAATCGCATTTCCGAAAATTCATATCTTTTTTACATTATTAGGGCCAAATTGGCTAAGCCCATTTTACCAATGCAAAATCCATGCGATGGGGCAGGTGCGGGTTCACCGGGAAAATACGCAGCGCCACGTCGAACGTGCCGGCTTCGTCGGGCGTATAATCCAGTGCGTAGGTAACGCGGCTGCCTTCGGTCTTGGTGTGCTTGAGCCCGATCGTGTGCATCACGTTGGCATTCTGCCCGCCAACGATCTGCTGTGCAATGACCATCTCCACGCCGATGTCCTCGGGACGCAGGCTGGCGATGTCCACGGTTACTTCGAAATGGTACTTTTCGCCTACGAAGATCGCCTTGTTGTCGATTTTTACGCGCTGTACGTCGATCACGCGGATCTGATCCCATACCGACGAGACCTTGCGTTTCCAGGCCGCGATCTCGCGGGCCAGCTTGTAGCCGCCCTCGACGATCCGGTGCTTGCGTGCCGCGAGCTTGTTGTAGAACCGTTCCTCGTAGTCGTTTAGCATGCGGTTGGTCGTGAAATTCGATGCGATGTCGGCAACGCATTTCTTGACCGACTCCACCCATGCGTGGGGTACGCCGTCCCTGTCGCGGTCGTAATATTTCGGGACGATCTGCTCCTCGATGGTGTTGTAGATCATTTCGGCGTCGAGCTCGTCCTGATAGTGCTGGTCGGCGAAGGTGCGCTCCATGGGCAGCATCCACCCGGCGCCCTCCTTGTAGCCTTCGACCCACCATCCGTCGAGCACCGAGAATTGCAGCACGCCGTTCATGACGCACTTCTCGCCCGACGTCCCCGAAGCTTCGAGCGGACGGGTCGGGGTGTTGAGCCATACGTCGACGCCCTGCACCATGCGGCGTGCCAGCTCCATGTCGTAATTCTGCAGGAAGAGGATCTTGCCCACGAACTGCGGCATGGCGGCCACTTCGACGATGCGTTTGATGAGGTCTTGCCCCGGCTTGTCGTTGGGGTGGGCCTTGCCGGCGAAGATGAACTGCACGGGGCGCTCCTTGTTGTTCACGATGGCCGAGAGCCGGTCGAGGTTCGTGAAGAGCAGGTAGGCGCGCTTATAGGTTGCGAAGCGGCGTGCGAAACCGATGGACAGCACGTCGGGCTTGATGCCCTCGATGACCTGCAACATCTGGCGCGGCGAGTCGAGCCGCACCTGGCTGGGGTCGCTGTAACGCTTGCGGATATGCTTGATGAGCTTGTTCTTGAGGTGCATGCGCCCGGCCCACAGCTCCCCGTCGGGGATGTTGTGGACTTTCTGCCATGCCGGGATGTCGTAGGCGTGCCCCTCGAAGCCGTCGGCGAAATAGCGGGCGTAGAGGCGGCGCAGGTTCGTCGCGATCCATGTCGGGAAGTGTACGCCGTTCGTGACATAGCCGATGTGGAGTTCGTTCTTGAAATAACCCGGCCACATGTTGCCCAGGATCTCCTTCGACACTTCGCCGTGGAGCCACGATACGCCGTTGACCTCCTGTGAGAGGTTGCAGGCCAGCACCGACATCGAGAACTTCTCGTTGGGGTCGTTGGGGTTGGTCTTGCCCAGGTTGATGTACTGCTCCCAGGTGATGCCCAGCACGTCGGGGTAGTGCGACATGTACTGGCGGATCATCGACTCGGGGAAGGCGTCGTGCCCGGCGGGCACGGGGGTGTGCGTCGTGAAGAGCGACGAGGAACGGATCACCTCCAGCGCCTCCGAGAAGGAGAGCTTCTTGTGGTTCACCAGGTCGCGGATGCGCTCGATGCCGATGAACGCGGCATGTCCCTCGTTGCAGTGGAACACGTCGTGCTTGATGCCCAGTGCGCGCAGTGCGCGGATACCGCCGATCCCGAGCAGGATTTCCTGCTTGAGGCGGGTCTCCCAGTCGCCTCCGTAGAGGTAGTGGGTGATCTGGCGGTCTTCCTCGAGGTTGGCCTCGAAATCCGTGTCGAGCAGGTAGAGATCCGTGCGGCCGACCTGGCATTTCCAGACGCGCGCCGAAAGCGTACGCCCCGGGAAGGCGATGGTGACCGTCAGCCAGTTGCCGGCTTCGTCGCGCACGGGCGAGATCGGGAGTTTATAGAAATTCTGTGCCTCGTAGGTCGCCTCCTGCGCCCCCTGTGCCGAAAGGCGCTGCGTGAAGTAGCCGTACCGGTAAAGCAGGCCCACGGCTGCCATCGGGACGTTCTTGTCCGAGGCCTCCTTGAGGTAGTCTCCCGCGAGTATGCCCAGGCCGCCCGAGTAGATCTTGAGCGACGAGTGCAGGCCGTATTCCATCGAAAAATACGAAATCGTGGGGGTCTTCGGGGCGGGTTTTTCGTTCATATAGTCGCGGAACTGCGCATATACGGCGTCGAGCTGCCCGAGAAAGGCCTCGTCGCGTTCGAGCCCCTTTATGCGTTCCACGCTCAGTTTGTCGAGGAAAGCGATCGGGTTGCGCTCGCATTCGGCCCAGAGTGCCGGGTCGATGCCTTCGAACAGGTCGCGGGGCCCGGGGTTCCAGCACCACCAGAGGTTGCGCGAAAGTTCTTCCAGGGCATGCAGGCGCTTGGGCAGGGTTTTGTCGACCATCATGCGGTTCCAGTTGGGCTTCTCGGCGAAGAGCTGCTGGCGTACGAAATTGATCTGTTCGTTGCGGGCGTTGCTCTCGTCGAGCACGGCGCGGTTGGTACGGATCACCGAACTTTCGACAGCCTCGGAGTAGGCCTGTTCGTAGGCGGCGAAAAGGTGCTCCCAGAGCGCAGTTTCCGATATCTCGTAGGCCGAAACGCGCATCTCGGAGACATGTTTCTCGTCCAGCGCGCTGAAGCGCAGCAGCGAGTCGGCGATCTTCTCCTCGACCTCCTTGTCGTTGTAGTCGTCGCGTCGGATGACCTCCACGCCCAGGTGCTCGCGTTGCTTGTCGACCCACAGCCCGAACCCTGCGAGGGTCGTGGTGATGGTCGGCACCGAGAATGCCACCGATTCGAGCGGCGTATAGCCCCACGGTTCGTAGTAGGAGGGGAATACCGTGATGTCCATACCGACGAGCAGTTCGTAGTAATCCTTGTTGAAGATGCCGTCGGCCTTGTTCAGGTAGGTCGGCACGAAGATCACCTTCACCTTCGAATCGTCGGTCGTGAGGATGCTGCCGTTCAGGGCGTTCACGATCGGGTCGCTGTTCTGGTATTCGAGGTAATGGGTCGAATACTTGTATTGTCCGCCGTCGATCGGGCTGGCCGGGTCGGCCAGGTGTGCCTGCAAGTCCGCACGCGGGCCGCGGTTGGCGGCCGGAACGGTGACATAGGCCAGGACTTCGCGTTTGAGACGGTCGGAGGCGGCCAGCTTTTTGAGCGACTCGATGAATACGTCGAGCCCCTTGTTGCGGAATTCGTAGCGGCCGCTGGTGCCGACGATCAGCGGTTCCTTCCGGAACTTGTGCCCGAGGCAGGCTTCGGCTACCGAGATCATCGCCGTGCGGGCTTCGGCACGTTTGGCGTCGTACTCCTCGCCCGTCCATACGAAGTCGTTTTCGAACCCGTTGGGGGTGATGCCGTCCGGTTCACGCCCCAGCAGGTATTTGCATTCGTTGGCCGTGATGTCGCTGACCGTGAGGAAGGCGTCGTGGTATGTGGCGGCCATCTTCTCGATCGAGTGTTTGGCCACGACGTTGAACTGCCGGGCCAGTTCGTCGGCATTGAACTTGGCCAGGTCGTTGTAGAGCGGCAGGCCGTTGCCGGCGATGCAGCGCCCCATGACCGTGGCGTGCGTCGTGAAGAGCGTGGCCACATAGGGGGCGTGTTTGCGCAGGTGGAGTCCGCCTGCGGCGGTCATCCACTCGTGGAAATGCGCGGCGATCTTGTCCGTCGCGTTGCAGAAATTGTCGACATACGAGGCGATGACCATGCCCGCGGCATAGCCGAAGAGCACGGGCTCGATGTAGTCCCACTGTCCCGAGAGCGAATCCACGTGGTACGTCTCCCAGAGTTTCTTGAGTATTTCGTCTTTGCGGGGGATCAGCGAAGTAAAGTCCACCAGGATCACCGTCGGCTCGCCCTTGATCTTCCAGTGTCCCACGCGGATCCGGAGGCCGTCGCTGTATACGCTCTGGCGCCATGCCTTCAGCATGTCGGGGTCTTCCTCGAATTCGGGGTTCGCCCCCTCGTGCTGGAGGTCGGGCCCGATGAGGATATAGCGGTCGGCGAATTTACGGGTTACGGTCTGTGCTTTGGTCGAGATGACGGTATGGATGCCGCCGACCTTATTGCAGACCTCCCAGCTCACCTCGAAAAGGTAGTCGGGAGTCAGTTTTGCATTACTCATATTTGTCGTGCTTGTTTGTAATTTACTCGATGAATCGGTTGAAAACCGCTGCAAAGGTAATACTTATATTTATATAAAACAACCTTGTTCGATTAATTAGTAAAAATATTTAATAATAACTTAACATTTCTGTTTCACATCGTTGCATGTCGTGTTATGTTTCGAAAAGTGCCCCGATCACGGCATCCGAAATCAGGAATTTTTCCGGCGGGAGGGCCATCCGCCCCCGGGCTATGCGGAGCGTACCCGAACGGAGGAACGGTGCTGCCTCTTCCTGCATCCGCGCCAGCCGTTTTGCTCCGAAACGTGCCGCGGCCTCTTCCAGATCGATCCCCTCGACCGTCCGGAGCGCCGTCATGACATATTCGTTGAACCGGTCGCGTCGGGTCAGCACTTCCTTCCCGGCGGGAGCGCCTGCTATGTATTTTTCCACTGAACTGGCGTTCCAGTGCCTTTCTTCGCCGTCGAACGAGTGGGCTGCGGGCCCGATGCCGAGGTATTTCGTCCCATGCCAGTAGGAGGCGTTGTGACGGGCTCGAAATCCCGGCAGGGCATAGTTCGAAACCTCGTAATGCTCGAATCCGGCGGCCGTAAGCGTATCGTGCACCGTGAGGAACTCCTCCTCGCTGACCTCTTCGTCCACGGCGCGGAACTCGCCCCGTGCCGCACGGCGGCCGAAGGCCGTATCGGGTTCGATGGTCAAATGGTATGCCGAAATGTGCTGTACGCCGAGCGACAGCATTCCGTCGAGCGATCTTTTCAGCGAATCCCCGCCGAAGCCGGGAATGCCGAAGATCAGGTCGGCGGTGATGTTCCCGAACCCGGCGCGTTGTGCCGCCCGCACCGCACCGATGGCCTGTGCCGCCGTATGGCGGCGGTTCATCAGCTTCAGGCACCCGTCGTCGAACGACTGGATGCCGATCGACAGCCGGTCTATGCCCGCTTCGCGCAGCCCGTCGAGGTAATTTTCCGTCAGGTCGTCGGGGTTGGCCTCGACGGTGCACTCTTCGAGGGCCGTGCAGTCGAAGAGTTCGGCGGCGTGGGCGATGAACTCCTCCAACTCCTCGGGCGGCAGCAGCGGGGGGGTTCCGCCGCCGAAATAGATCGTGCGCAACTGCTCCGCAGGCAGGAATCCCGCTTCGCGGCGCAGTTCGTCGTGCATCGCCTCCACGACGGCCTTCATCGGCCGCAGGTCGGCCGACTTGTAGAAGTCGCAGTAGGCGCAGATGCGTTTGCAGAACGGTATGTGGAAATAAAGCCCGGCCATGGTCTATCCGAGTTTCCGGGGAGCAGGAGCTTCCGCCGAATTGCCGGCGAGTGCCTTTATCGCCTTTACGGTTTTCCGTCCGTATCTGTTGAACGTAAATATTCCCCCCGCCATGTTATACCACGGGTCGTAGACCAGGGCCCACCGGATTTCGTCGCTTCTCCACCCCAAGATCAGCAGGTCGCAGTCCAGAAAGGGGATGCCCTTTCGGTTTACGGCCTGCAAATAACGCTGATTGTCGTATTCGATCCTCCATCCCCCGTCGGCCAGCAGTTTCCGTATCTGCTCTTTCAGTCCGTCGTGTTGCCCGGAGAGCGGGATACTCTTGAATTTCAGTTTCCGGCATTGGATCGTATAGAGGGCAAAGCCGGCGCCGAATAGCAGAAGCGCGGCGAGCCAGTACCGATCCCAGAATCCGTGAATGAGGTCGGAGACGAAATAACAGCAGAAGAATGTCCCGGAAATAACCAACACGATGGAGAAACTATGGTAGTTTATCCATTCGATCGAAAACGGTTTCAGGCAGATCCTGTCGTGGCGTATTTTTATCGGGCGCATTATTCGGAACGAGTAACGATGTTTTTATAGGGCTGACTTATCAAAGATAGAAAAAATTCCGGTATATCGTCCCCTTTCGTTCCGGTTTTTTCGGAGTTCGTGCGTCGGGTTCATTCCGGCTGCCGGGCGGATTGTCGGAAAATACTTCCAGTTCCCTGATTGCGATGCGGTTGCCCCGCAGACGCCGCTCCCGTCATTGCTTATGTCCGGCGGTGTTTCGTCGGGCGGGCATGCCGTGCGCCGTCGATGAGTGTTTCGACCGAAGCGGGGCCTATGCGTCCGCCTCGAATTCCATCCTGCGAAGCGCCGCTGCGGATTCCGGCCGTATGTTTGTGGTAGGGTATCGAGCCGGCTTTCCGTGCGACTGTCCGGGATGCGGTACCTGCTTATAAATGAATCATATACGCTTATCGGAAAAAATAATGGATTTTTTTTGCTTTTTTCACTGTTAGTTTTTTCACAAGTGTAAAAGTTTTTCTACCTTTGTGCGGTTAAAGTCCGGTCTTGCGGATTTTCGACGTTAGGTTAATCAAGGATTTGATGTTTTATTAAAATAACAATTATTATGGACAAAATGGATTTGAAAAAGTATGGGATCACGGGTGTGACCGAGATCGTGTACAATCCGTCGTACGACGAACTTTTCCGCGAGGAGACCAAGAAGGGGCTCCGCGGTTTCGAAAAAGGCCAGCTGACCGAGACCGGTGCCGTGAACGTGATGACCGGCGTTTATACCGGCCGTTCGCCCAAGGACAAGTTCTTCGTAATGGACGAGACCACCAAGGATACGATCTGGTGGACTTCCGATGAATATAAGAACGACAACAAGCCTGTTACGAAGGCTGCCTGGAAGGAGCTGAAGAAACTCGCTACCCAGGAGTTGTCGGGCAAGAAACTCTATGTCGTGGACACTTTCTGCGGCGCCAACGAGAATTCGCGCCTCAAGATCCGTTTCATCATGGAGGTCGCATGGCAGGCCCATTTCGTAAAGAACATGTTCATCCGTCCGACCGACGCCGAACTGGAGAAATACGGCGAGCCCGATTTCGTGGTGCTCAACGCTTCGAAGGCCAAGGTCAAGAACTATAAGAAACTCGGCCTGAACTCCGAGACGGCCGTCGTTTTCAACCTCACCGAGAAAATGCAGGTTATCCTCAACACCTGGTACGGCGGCGAGATGAAGAAGGGTATGTTCTCCTACATGAACTACCTGCTTCCGCTCAAGGGCATGGCTTCGATGCACTGCTCGGCCAACACCAATGCCAAGGGCGAGACCGCTATCTTCTTCGGCCTGTCGGGCACCGGCAAGACCACGCTTTCGACCGACCCGAAGCGTCAGCTGATCGGCGACGACGAGCACGGCTGGGACGACGACGGCGTATTCAACTTCGAGGGTGGCTGCTACGCCAAGGTCATCAACCTCTCGCAGGAGAACGAGCCCGACATCTGGAACGCCATCCGCCGCAACGCGCTGCTGGAGAACGTGACGGTAGACAAGAAGGGCAAGATCGACTATGCCGACAAGTCGGTAACCGAGAACACCCGCGTTTCGTACCCGATCTTCCACATCGAGAATATCGTGAAACCCGTATCGAAAGCCCCGGCTGCCAAGAAGGTGATCTTCCTTTCGGCCGACGCATTCGGCGTGCTGCCCCCGGTTTCGATCCTCAATGCCGAGCAGACCAAATACTATTTCCTGTCGGGCTTCACCGCCAAGCTGGCGGGTACCGAGCGCGGTATCACCGAGCCGACCCCGACTTTCTCGGCATGCTTCGGCGCGGCATTCCTTTCGCTGCACCCCACCAAGTACGGTGAGGAACTGGTGAAGAAGATGAAGAAGGCCGGTGCCAAGGCATACCTGGTGAACACGGGCTGGAACGGTACCGGCAAACGTATCTCGATCAAGGATACGCGCGGTATTATCGACGCCATCCTCGACGGTTCGATCGACAAGGCTCCGACCAAGACCATGCCTATCTTCGATTTCGTGATTCCGACCGCTCTGCCGGGCGTAGACCCCAAGATCCTTGATCCGCGCGACACTTACAAGAGCGCCAAGGAGTGGGAGGTGAAGGCCGAGGACCTCGCCAACCGTTTCGTGAAGAACTTCTCGAAGTTTACGGGCAACGAGGCCGGCAAGAAGCTCGTGGCTGCCGGTCCGAAGCTCTAAGCCGGTCTTACCGTTCAGGAGGAGCGAAAGAGTACGCGAA
>OGQW01001534.1_pt1 | contig 13618 bp, 14 predicted proteins | sample 1553301 | NCBI WGS metagenome assembly OGQW01 (sample SAMEA2579974, study PRJEB22360) | human gut metagenome
TGAGGGCGGATGGTCTCCATGATCTGGTTGTCACACCATCTCTCAAAAGCGGAAGCCGATTCCGCCAGCGCCAGAGCTCCGTCCCCGTATTTCGTTTCTGCCAGATAACTCATGATCTGATCCATTCCGCTGACTGCAGCGTGGATCAGTCTTTCCTTATCCAGTGTGTCACATTCTGCCATGGCTTTTTTCATGAAGTCCGAGCTTTTTCCTGTTTTGCAGGCACGGACTGCAATCCGGATATCTGCTACTGCAACCGTGGATTCCGCATACTGCCGGACGATCTCTTCTTTTGACCGTTCTCCGGCTTTTTTTATGGCATCCAGTGCTGCCCGGTCTACGATAATATCCGCAAGCTGTCCGTCTCTTGTGTGCAAAAAGGTCTCATAGGCTTCTCTTGCTACTTCCCGCATATCTTCCGGAAAACGGTCGTATTCTTTATCCTTCAGAAATTTCACCATATCCTCCCCGTCAATAGCACAGTCGCTGAAAAAAATATTCGGCGTTGTCCCATCCAGGATGCTGGCCTTCACAGCCGCTTTCAGGTTATGGAAAAGATCCTGATAAGAGAGAACGGAAAAAACAGATCGATCCGCTACCAGCGAATCCATGATCTCCCAGATCTTTTCTCTCTCCCTGGAAAGAATGGCGTCCGCACCGGCCGCAGGATCACCATTTCCCCAGCCCTTCTCTGTAAGGATCTGAAGGCACTGCTGCTCATCCTGACATGCCAGAAGCTGCTCGATCGACGCCTGATTCAGAAGTCCGGTTTCCAGAACACGTATCCGCGCCACCGCATAGGCATAATCTTCACCAAACATATTTCACGCCCTCCTTTTTGCGATGGTGTTTTACGCAAACAAAATCTTTCTTACATGATCCAGAAGTTCATCCCGTTTCTCTGCAAACATGGCATCAATGGAACAGTTTTCCTCAATGCCGCCGTATACCAGGATAAAACCTCCGTCTATATTTCTGGCTTCACCGGAAATCTCCAGTGTGCCGCCTTTTTTCTGTGCCAGGTCTTTAATCTCCTCACGGAAATTTGTCGGCATACGTTCCAGATCCTTCTTTGAAAAACAGATCTCTCCTTCTCTTGGAAGCAGATATTTTTCTGCCATACTCTTAAGGATCTCAAAATATTTTCCTTCATCCAGATTCTTCACACGGTCACAGGCATCCGCAATCACCTTTCCGATCAGCTCCTGCTTGGCTGCAAGAACTGCGGTACGTTTCTTCATATCTGCGGCGGAAGCTGTCCGCTCTTCATAGCTTTTCACCTTTGCCCTGGACTGTTCTTCCCTCTGCTGCCGGATCTTATCTGCTTTTTCTCCGGCTTCCCCGAGGATCTCCGCGGCTTTTTTCTCCGCGTCACTGATCATCACGGCTGCAGAAGCATCGGCTTCTTCAAGAATCTGGCTTACCATCTTCTCTAATCCTGTCATGATCTGCCCCTCCTGATGAATCAAACCTGAATTCCGCTGACTGCAAGAATAGAGATCAGAAGAGCCAGAATCGCATATGTCTCAACCATTGCCGGGAAAAGCATAGCTTTACCGAACTGCTCCGGCTTCTTGGCTACGATGCCGATGGAAGCTACGGGAGGTTTTCCCTGATGGGTTGGGCCGTGCAGATGGATTGCGGAAAGAAGACCTGCAATGGCGATTGGAAGACATGCCACAAAGATCATAAGTCCGGTTTCCAGAGAAATATCGGCAACACCGCCGCCCAGGATTCCGACCTTGGAAAGTGCAAGGAATGCTACCAGCAGTCCGTAAATACCCTGGGTACCAGGAAGAAGCTGAAGAAGCAGAACCTTGGCAAATTTGTCCGGATCTTCTGTTACAACGCCTGCTGCTGCACGGCCGGCTGTACCAACGCCGATGGCGGAACCTATACCTGCAAGAGCTACGGAAATTGCTGCTCCCAATAATGCCCAAACGATACCACTCATAATATTAATCCTCCTTAATATCTACATATTTTGTATTTTCGCGGAATGGGTGGAACTCTTTTCCCCCGCCCTCAAAGAATTTGCCGAAGAACTCTACGTACTGTAATCGGCAGGTGTGCACGTATGCACCCAGAAGATTGATCAGAAGGTTAAACGTATGACCAATCACAAATACAAGAATAAATACGATCCATCCAAAAATACTGTCTCCCAGCATACTGCCCATCTGGTTCATTACCGACGCAATAACACCGGTGGCAAGTCCCAGGGCCAGAAGTCTGGAATAGGAAAGGATATCACTGACCCATCCTGTGATGTTATAAAGGTCGTAAGCTCCAAGCGCCAGCCGGAGGAACGGATTCTTCTTATCTCTTCCTGACATGAAGAGAATTCCCACTGCTCCGATGATGGCCATCCATTTGCCCACCTGTATCACTGCGGACGGAAGGTTCAAGTCCATCTGAGAAATAGAACGGAACATGCTGCTCGGGATAAAGATGAGGATCAGTCCCATAAGGAGCATGAACCAGAGTACTACATCGCAGAAAAAGTCGAGATATTTTTTGTCACGGATCAGCATGTAGCCCTTAAGTCCCATTCCAAGGAACATATGGATCAGGCCAAACAGCATGGAGAACACCAGGAGTCTCATAGGCTCATTCAACGGTGCAAACCATACCGGCTTCACAGTGACCGGTTTATGCAGATATACTCTTGAGAATACATCGATGAAATCTCCGAAATATCCGCCAAACATTACGCCCCAGAACAAAGTGGACAGTCCACAGTACATGAACAGCCGGATGGATTTCTGCATTCCGCTTTCCATTCTGGGGAATTTCAGAAGCACTCCCAGACAGACCGCAAACACGATCAGCCCGTAGGCCGCATCTGATAACATCAGTCCGAAAAGGAATACATAACAGGCTGTCATAATGGTGGACGGATCGATCTCTCCCTTTCCGGGAAGACCAAACGCTGCCAGAACTCCTTCTCCTGCCGCTCCGAATCTGCTGTTCTGAAGGGCAACCGGAACATTTTCTCCATCAGCATCTTCTGCTTCAAAAACAATATCGTACTTCTCCGTAAGCCGTTTCTCCATTGCGGGAACCTGTTTTTTCGGAAGATATCCTGTCACAAAAAAAGTGCTCTCTGACTGGCGGAGCTGACCTAAAACTTCATATTTCTGTGCACGGATCCGGAAGTAATCGGATACAAGCTGAAGGGAGTTCTTCCTGTCATGAAGATTACGGATCTGCTCCCGGATCTGTTCGGATTCTTCCTGGATGCGCACCACTTCATTCTTAAGGTTCTCCAGTTCCTGTGCCGGAACCTCTGATACCAGCTGTGCCGGCCTTGCAAATCCCTGCATACGGAGTGCTTCCTCCATCTCCTGTGCCTGTGTCTTCAGACAGACAACCACCAGGCTCAGCTTCCCGGCATCATTTGAGATTTCCTGGATGTCAAAAGCTTCAAGCTGTGACGCATCCACTGCCAGCTGGCTGTATACCTGGTCCAGAGTTACATTCCCGTCGATACTTCCCACAAGTACTGCGGCTTTGGCTGTTCCCTGTGAATTCATGGGGATGTCCAGATTCAGCCATGGAGCAAGCGCTGCTTCCTGCTGTTCGATCTTAACTACCGCTGCGCTGTTCTCTGTGAGTTTCTTCCGATATCCCAGGATTTCTCTGGCTGATTTCAGGATCTCTTCCTGATCCCGGATGGCTTCTTCCTCCTGCTTCCTTCCGATCAGAGGCTTTCCTGCCAGGGATGCCAGCATGGATTCCTTCTCCTTCGAAAATTCATCCAGAATCTCGATTGCCTGATCACACAGGGATGCGTTCTTTTCGAAAATCATTCTGGCATTCATGGTATCCATGGTCTTAAGCTCCGGATCCAGTTCCGCCGCATCGATCTCCAATACTCCAAGCGACTGCAGTTCTTCCAATATGGCCTTACGGTTCTTCTTCATAGCGCAGATACTGATTCGCTGCATCTGCAATACTGCCATTTTCGCATTCCCCCTCTCAGAACAAACTGTCCATTACTGCCTGGATGGCCTGCTCATGCTTCGACTCCGCTTTCTTTTTCAAAGCTGCAAGCTCCTCCTCTACCTGTCCAATGACAGTGTTCTCTGTACTGTGTGCACGTTCCTCGGCTGCTTTCATATCAGATGCCGCCTGTTCGCCTGCGGTTGTTTCCGCTTTTCTGATAATCTCCTCCGCCTCTTTTTCAGCTTCGCTGATGATACTCTGTGCACGGACGGATGCGTCTTTTATTTTCTGCTGTGCTTTTGCCTCCGCCTCTTTCACTGCCTTGATCGTTTCCTGGATCATCTGATCACCGCCTCTCTGCATATCCAAATTGTATCACAATTATGTTTTTAAAACAACGATTATTATGCAATTTAACGAAAAATATATTTGTTTTGTGTCAAAAAATCATCAAATTCGTTATATTTTTACCATTTTTTCGCAAACTTTTTATTTGTTTATTCTGTTCATATTTTTTGTTTTTATTCGCAAAAAATGTTCTGTAAAACAAAAAAACCATCCACCAGATGAAATCTTTTTTATGTCTTCATCTGGTAAATGGCTTTTAATTTTTTTGCAGTTGCTGTCTGTCAGTTATACATATAATTTGCGTAGTCTTCGCTTTCAAGATTCTCTGCATCGATCCACGCCGGGTCAAGCAGAACCTGTTTTTCTATTTTTGTTTCTTTCTTCGGTGCCGTGGACTGAATGGCTGCCCACATGGTCTGATATCCCATTGCATATGGATTCTGGGAAAGAACTCCAAGTTCTTCTCCGTTTTTGATCGCTTCCTGCTGTTTGCTGGTGGCGTCCACACCTACCATGGCAACTTTATTTTCACCGTTATCCTTGTTTACTTCCAGGAACATCTCGGAAACATTGGCATTGATGCAGAAAACTCCATCCAGTGCAGGATATTTGTCGAGAACTTCTTTCATGGCTTCCTTCATATCGTCAACCTGATCGGAATAGATGGTTTCTACCACCTTAATATCCGTATAGTTGGCAATATTATCAAGAAATCCCTGCACTCGTTCCTGAGCGCTCTGTGTCTTCTCCTGTGCGGAAAAAACTGCTACATTGCCCATTTTTCCAATTGCACTTCCCAGTTTATAGGCTGCATATTTACCAATCTGTGTATTGTCTGTTCCACGGAAAGCTCTGATCAGTTTCGTGTCACTGACATTGGAATCAAAAGCAATGACCGGGATTCCATTCTCCTTGGCTGCCTCCAGCTGTGCCTGGCAGGATTCCATATCTCCGGCTGAAAGGCAGACAACTGACGGGTTCTCGGCGATTACTGCATCGAGAGTATTGATCTGGCTTTCCACATCTTCCTCGTTATCCGGTCCCTCAAAAGTCATTGTGATCTGGTCCTCTTTTTTGAATCCATAAGCTGTGTTTACGTCCTTTACCGCAGCTTCCATTCCTTCTTTTACTTTATCCCAGAATTCACCTTTTTTACTCTTACTGACAACTGCGATCCTGGCTCCTGACTCTATGGAAAGAGTTGTATCAATTTCCGGAATTGCCGGATTCTTCTCTTCTTCCATTTCCTGTGCTTCAGGGGTTTCCTGGACATCTGCTACAAGCGGTGCAACAAGCTTCTCTACTTCTTCCTTCTGGCAGCCTGTCAGCAGAGTCGCCGCAGCCAACAAGGCCACTGACATTACTGCAACTCTTTTCATTGTAATCTCCTCTTCCTCGCTGGTTACTGTTCTTCATGGCCTCTCTTATCCGTCCACAGTAACGTATACTTTACAAAAATCTTACATTTGGTTACTCGCTTTTTACATTATACACTTTTTCGTATTTCCGTCCAGAGTTTTTACAGTTTTTTCACAAAATCCAGAAATGCGCTGCCCTGAGGCTCTGTCTGGAATTTCATTGGCTTTCCTGTTTTGGGATGTCTGAATTCCAGGCTGCAGGAGCAAAGGCCAAGGGATGTTCCTTTTTCACCGGCAGGATTGTATTTCCGGTCTCCAAGAAGAGGAATTCCTGTCTGAGAAAGCTGTACCCGGATCTGGTGATGACGTCCTGTTTCCAGCTTGATTCTCAGAAGCGTGCGTTTCTTTCCGTTTATTTCTTTCTGGTCAAGGACTTTATAATGGAGAATTGCCTTTTTTGCACCAGGTGTATTTTCCGGTACTGCCTGGGACATGTTCGCTCTTCCGTTTTTTTTCAGATAACTGATAAGGGTTCCTTCCTGGTCTTTCGGTGCTCCTTCGGTTACTGCCAGATAATACTTTCCGGCGCCGCCTGCCATCATCTGTTTGCTTAAGTTTCCGGCTGCTCCCGGAGTTTTTGCAAATACAAGTACACCTTCTACCGGCTGGTCAAGACGGTGAACCACTGCCAGGTATGGCATCTTTCCGGGTGCTTTCTGCGCCAGGTAATTTTTGAGGGCGCTTTCCAGGTCCATAGTTCCGATTCCTGCTGCCTGTACCGGCATTCCGGATGGTTTCCGGCATACAAGAATTTCTTTATCTTCATATAAAATGTTTTCTTCGATCTGACTGTTCCACATAGTTTTTTTTCGTTGCTGTCCTGTGTGATATTCCGCGGGATATTTTTGTAATGCGGTGGAATATGGAATTTCGCAACTTTCTTCCTTTCTCAGAGAAGTATAACCGATGATATTTGGGATAGCAACTGGTAAATCAACACACAATGAGACGGTCATCACTTTTTTTACTTTAACAGCTTCCAAAAATGATGACCGTCTCAACACTCTTCGTTATTCAATTTTTCTTCCTCTTAGTTTTTGAATAATGTTTTCTGGTTATATGATTTTTTGTTAATCGAAATCTCTGATTTTATATGGTTATAAAATAATTTCGATTCTCTTTATTCTATTTTTTACACTTTTCTTTTTCTACGTTCTCTCTTCTTTTTTATTTCCTGCTCATAAACGATTGATATATGTAAGTATATCTTTTCGATTATTTAGAAAGTTCTATAGGATTGAAATCGATTTGTCCGAGGTTCGATTTCTTTTTTTGAAGAATTTCGGTGGTTACACTTTTTTCTGTTTCCTAAACAATTCTGGACTTAACTTCTTAAATTCAAAACCGTTTGTCATCTCTGTACTTTATGATCTGCTGATTCAAATCGACCTATTGGGATTTTCTCCTCTGCAGCCCTTCTAAAGTATCCTGAAAAAAGTTCCTTCCCGTTTCTTCTGTTATTAATATCCTATCAGATATTCTTCTGATGCAAAGCTTCAATCCATATCCTTATGAATCTGATATGCATTTCAAAGTATCGTTCTCATCTTCACTTCTGTTCCTGGAATCTCTTCTTTCCAACGAACCGGTGAGCTGAGGGTTTTACTCTTTCGAGAAATATTTCTTTACATATTTCCTGAAATCTTTGTATCAGGTGTGTGACAGTTGTTCAATATGAGTTACCGATTCTATAATACCTGAAATACCGAATTCCTTATGTTTCTGATTTCTCTCATTTTAACTGATGTTAAAATATAAGTAAGATTTAAGAGGTTCTTATTTATATCTTATGAGAGAAACTGATGTATTTCTTAAGGGATATCATTATGTGATATGTATCAGGTCTTTCTTGCAGGAAATCCGGTTCCTGTCACTCTCATATTGATGAAGTTGTTTATTATGTTCCCACTGGAATCACCTTTTCCTTTCTTATCTTCATCCTTTCATGTGCATCTATGCTATGAATTGAATGAATTTCTTATTTTTTTGATTTTGTTTTATCTCTTGTTCTTTTTGATGGTCTTATAATAACACTGTTGTGTTGTTTTGTCAATACATTTTTGTATTTTTATATTAATATTTTTGTTTATTATTTGTTTTATGTTTTTATATTTTACTATTTATTTGTATTTTTAATTATTTTCTGTTAATTTATCCGTTTTATCCGTTAAGATGATAGCTTCACAGAGGATATCCTATACGTCAACTGAATTCAGCCTGTTCTTTTCGCCAAAAAATCCCCGACCGGAAGATTTTGTCTGATTGACCTTTCTTCTGACCGGGGATTTGAGTATAGATGTCTGAAAAAGCTGAAACTCCGTTTCTGTTAGTTACCTTTTGAGTCAAAGTCTCTTGTGGAAATAATGCCGTTATAAAACTTCGCATTTGTGTAGATCAGATAATCCGACACATAGGAAATTGCCAGAAGCAGAGCTGAAATCACCAGTGCCGCACCGGACAAGATCAATTTTCGTTTCTTTTTTTTATCGTCTGTATTAACGCTCATTCTGTGCCTCTGTCGTTTTGTTTGTTGTTCCCAGATATCTTAAAGTTGCTGTGACAAAAGAAATCCCTGCTCCTATTTTCATGTCAGCCTGATTATGATAGGAAGACAGGTCAACAAAAAGCTGTTTGTCATATGTACCATCAGCCTTTCCGCTGTTTTCATGAATTTTGGAAATTTTTTGTACTTCATCATAATTTGTATTAAGTGGTTTTCCCGTCAGTGAACTGAAAAAATACTTTTCCGGATGTTCAGTCATATCTTTTACAATAATATCCCTAAGTGTTCCTGTGGGGTCTTTATCATCAAATTCCACGGTATTTCCATTCAGAAGAAAACTGTCACCATTATTAAGGAGTATTGTAGAAAGATTTAATGGCCATACCCAGTAAATTGAATAGTTGTATTTTTTACCTTTTTCTGCATTCGGTATCTCGATTTGAAACTTTCCTTCTTTGATCCAAGTGTATTTTATTGTATTTTCATCAGACTGTTTTTCTCCCAGAAAATACAGGATATGCCCTCTCAGCAGACCTGCTTCCGCAGTGTTATTTCCTACAGTTACCGGCTTATCTGTCTCAATATGAAACGGAGAAATATCCAGAGAGAAGTCCAATGATAAATATCCTGCTTCATATGGTTTAATAAAAAAATCCAGCTTTCCTTTCCTGCCCGGCTCCATGGCGTACTCTTTTCTATACTCCGCTCCGGTGGTCTCATTGAAGCTGTCTCCATCCGTATAGTTGTTCATATTACTGTTTTCACTCAGCATCCAGTTTATGCTTCCACCCTGGGAGGTGTCATGCTCTTCTTTCTTTTCAGGAAAATAGCTGGTAATTCCATCTTTTATCGTCTTCAAAAGATCATCATGAACACCGGCTTTTCCCTCTGAGCCGATCTCTATCCCCGAATATTTTGCACTGACTGTTCCAGAAGTTCCGCTTACCCGGTTATTACTGACAAACCAGGCAATGCAGATCGCGATAAACGCAATAGCTGCAGCTGCTATAAATATAATGCTTCGTGCAACTTTTCTTTTATTATTTTCAATTTCTTTCTCAAGCTCTTCCGGCGATAACTGATCTATCTCATTCTGCAGTTTTACTTTTCTGTCTGTCATCTGATCACCTTATCTGTTTCTTTACAGTAAATGGGCATTCGAATTCTGCTCCATGCTTTGCATTCAAAAAGGAATTTCTGATATTGAACTGTATCACTGATTCCTTTCCAATTTTCATTGTTTTTCATTTTAGCATATAGAATGAAGGTTGTAAATTTCAACTATTTTGCACATTGATTTTTTCAACTTTCCGGACAAAAAATAAAACCTGCCTGGGAATCATCTTTTCAGATAAAACCCGGCAGGCTGCTTCTGTTAAATATGTTTTTCTGCTTTTTATATCCATTTGTCACTGTTCAATGGCCTGCGTTTCGGTGCCCCTCCCGCCGATTTTTATTCTTCTTATCGTCTTTTCCAACGTCTTCATATCAACAGGCTTTGAAATATGGGCATTCATACCGGCTGCCAGAGAATACTGAATGTCCTCAGAAAATGCATTGGCGGTCATAGCAATGATCGGAATCGTCTTTGCCAGTTCATGAGTACTCCTGCGGATTGCTCTCGTTGCATCATAGCCATTCATAACAGGCATCTGCACATCCATCAGGATCATGTCATAATCCCCTGGGGCAGACTGTTCAAATGCCTCCAGAACTCTTTCACCATTTTCACAGATGATACACTCTGCGCCCTCAATCTTTAACAGTTCCGTCAGGATCTCAGCATTCAGCTCATTATCCTCTGCACACAGGAACCTCATTCCCTGCAGAATATTACCATCCTGCTCATCTGTGTCTTCTTGTGCCGCCAGAGCAACTGTTCTATCCTCTGCAATTTTCAGATCCATGAGAACCTCAAAACAGCTTCCCTGTCCCAATTCACTCTCCACATCAATGGTACCTCCCATTGCCTCAACCAGATTCTTAGTAATCGCCATTCCAAGTCCGGTTCCCTGTATTTTATTTGTAATGGAACTTTCCGCACGGGTAAACGCATCAAAAATTGTATCCTTGAAATCTGCCGACATTCCCATACCATTATCGCTAACTAAGAAACGGTACTTTGCATAGACAGATGACTTTGTCTCACATTCTTCTACAAAGAACTGAATTTCCCCACCTTCCTGGGTATACTTCACTGCATTGGAAAGCAGGTTGCTGAAAATCTGTATCAGGTGAACCTGATCCCCATTCACCCACTCATGCTGAATATTTTCTTTTATGATTGTAAGGGTCTGCTGCTTTTCATATATTTGAGTATGAAATATAGTGTTAAGTTCCTGTACAAGATCCAGAATAGAAAAGTCAGAATATTTGAAGACTGTTTTTCCTGCCTCAATCTTGCTCATATCCAGAACGTCATTGATAATTCCCAACAGATGCTGTGATGAAATATCTATTTTATCTGCATACTCTATAACTTTTGCTTTATTTCCTGCATCATGTCTGATCAAAGATGTGATACCAATGATTGCATTCATAGGAGTTCTGATATCATGGGACATATCAAGCAGTAAAGAATGACCATCTTGTGCTTGCCGGAGATCAGCGACAATGTCATGAACGCCGCATGGGGCACCATGCAGTAGCGGGACACCGTTGTTGTGAACCTCACCGAGACACACAAGACCGTACAGAACATCAAGGCACGGGGAGCATTCACCGTCAGCATTGCCGATGCAGCCCACATAGTGGAAGCAGACTATTTCGGCGTAGAGTCCGGCAATAAAGTTACCGATAAATTTGCCCGCAGTGGTCTGACCGCCAGCAAAGCAGAAACAGTAGATCCACTCTCATCAACGAGTTTCCGATCTGCCTGGAGTGCAGGTTCATCGAGTATCAGAACAATGAATACGGATGCGGCGTTATCGGCAAGGTGGTCAATGTCACTGCCGATGAGAGCGTTATGGGGGATGGGAAAATTGATATGTCTAAGGTCAACGCCATCGCATTTGACCCCTACACCCACGGCTATTATAAAGTCACCGAGCGTGTGAGCGAAGCATTCCGAGATGGCTTAAAGCTGAAAAAGTAAGGTATGCAGAAAAGGAGCTTTCGCATAAGCGAAGACTCCTTCTTAAAATATCACAAATTCTAAGTTGTCAAACAGCGTTCGTTGTTTCGCTTTGTGGCATTTTTACACACTGCTGAATCACACCTGTAACATACGTAATGGAATCGGCGTAAACACATGACGGAACATCCTATCATAGCTTTTATCCATCCCCAACACCGCCGCATTTTCTGTTGCTGTGCGGAACAGTCGCTTGTTATTCTTAATGTAGCTGAGGTAAGGTGTTAAATAATCCGGCGTAATTAGATATAATTCATCCCTCGGGCAATTCCGCAGCTTTGTAGAAAAGGCATCCGAATCTTTCTCCATAGAAGCAAGAAATTGCTCGTTCATACGACCGACACTCTCCGAGAGCAGGTCTGACATCGTTTCATAGTGCAGATAGAAGGTGGAACGATTGACCCCTGCTACTTCACAGATTTCTTTGATTGTAATATACTCAAAATCCTTTTTTGCCAGAAGGGTCAGAAAGGCTTCGTCCATTCTGGCTGCGGTAGCAAAATATCTGCTTTCCGATCTATTCAATCTTTCTCACCTTCTTTCGTGTTATTGTTTACATCTCGCTGATTTCTTTTGCCAGTTCCATGATTTCAAAAGCGTATTTCTGCTTGCCCTGTGCCAGCAATTTTTTGTAGATGGGGTAATTAACGCCCATGCCCAGTAGCCCAATAATGCCGACAATCACGCCGAGGACAAACATAGTGATGCTACCGCTGCCGATGACCTTCATGGAAAGGCACATTCCAACACCGGCTACCAGCGCAGTGATAATGCCGAAGGTATAGGTAAAAACGGTTGCGGGAAGCTTGGCTTTTGCATCCAGTTTGCGAAGAGCAATCACCTTGGAGGTGTCCTTGAGTGCATATTCGTTTGCGAGTTGTTCTGCATAGATTTTATCTGTATTCATGGCTTGTTGCCTCCTTCATTTGATGGTTCTATGATACCAGCAAAGAACGAGCAACGGAACAACACTGATGGCAGTTTGTGTTGAGTTCAAGAATTATGCAAATTCCGATTTCTATTTTCGTTTCCATAGCATGGTGTATTCTTTTTCACCAGTAGCTTCATCTTGTAAATCACCTTTTTTCAGAAATAGAAAAAGTGATGACCACATTGATCACCACCTTAACCATCTGTATTTTCTAATGTTTACTCACGCAAAACTCCACTTTCACTCAACCTTTTCTTTAGCTCCATGATATTCTTCTCAATCCGCTGTATCACAGCCTTGAAATCATCATCTGATTTCCCCGTTGGATCATCAAGTCCCCAGTTATCATCAAATGCTCTTCCAATAAAAGGACATCCCACATTACAGCCCATTGATATTGCGATATCAACATCTGGGATATCAGTAATCAGCTTACTATACTGACCATTTGCTTCCATATCAATTCCATAAATCTCTTTCATGATACGAACGGCATCCTGATTAATCTGAGGCTTTGTCTCTGTTCCGGCCGAATAGCTTTCAAATATATCTGCCTCTCTTATTACTTTTTTATTCAGAGAATAATGATGCCACTTGCCTTCCTTCTATCCAATTGGCCTTTACTGATTTATTTATATAATCTTTCATATGATAATTCCTTTAATTAAAAGAACTGCAGTGCTGAGATTTTCCACATCACAGTTTTTCATGAATACATATTAGTGATTAGTCGAAGAATGATAGATTCGATGTTTGTGTTCTATCCTATCACACTGGCACCAAATGGCATAAAAGAGAGTCTTGCCATCTTGAAAAACTGCCTTCCAAATGGAATTCCAACTATCGTAACACACCATATGCATCCTGCAAAAACTCAGGCCAAACCGCCCAGTAATCCTCCAAATATAAACCAAAGAATATTACCTATCGTTCTCATGACAACACATCCTTATCCAATGTTTAATATTCTTTTGCAATTTCCTCTGTTATCTCATATATCTCTTTGAATTTTTCTAAGTCCTCTGGAGATCTGATCAACATGATTTCTTCGATTTTTCCGGTCCGTATGTCTTTGAACCCTGCTACTTCTTCTCCAGTACAAATGCTTGCACGAATAACTGGTTTCATATGTTCTCTGTCATATGTTTTTTTCACGATTTTCTTTTTGAATAATCCCATGCTACCTCCCCATCTCCGAATATCTTCGACAACAAGACCAACTATCTAATTCCTGGAACATTTTTCTGCATCAATCGCAAGTACGAACATCAACGCATCCAATGCATTTCCTGGATCCTGCACATCAATAACATATGTATCAGTCATATGAAACAATT
>OGQW01001550.1_pt1 | contig 13496 bp, 8 predicted proteins | sample 1553301 | NCBI WGS metagenome assembly OGQW01 (sample SAMEA2579974, study PRJEB22360) | human gut metagenome
CCCAGCCATGCCACCAGCGTGTTCATTCCCCCGAAGATCAGGCAGTGCAACGCCATGTAGATGCCCGATGATTCCATGGTGTGAATTGCTCCGGACTGGTCGCCGTTGAAGTAGGAAGCCGCCGTGCCGTCCATGCACAGCAGCAGCACCATGATCGTCAGCGGGAACAACAGCTGGCTGCCCATACAGCCCAGCAACGCCCCTGCTCCGGCGGTGTTCATCTGGCGGCGAATGCGGGAACGCTCCTCCCGTTCCGGAAACAGCGGGATATGAAAATCCGGCAGCAGGATCTGCGGCAGAAACCGCCGGTAATCCGTCCGGTATGCGGCGTTTTCCAATGCATTTTCAAAAGGATTCTGCGGGTCGATCTGCCCCGCAGTTTCCTCGGTATAGGGTTCGTTTGTCATGGGTTGACCTCCTTCGCGTTAAGGAAAGCTGTCACGCAGCTTTTCCTGAATATACAACAGTATACCATATTTTTCGGGAATTGTACAGAGGGCTTTCACAGTATTCACGAAAATCAATTTTCAAAAATATGTTGATTTAAATTGTGCCAAATTATGAAGTTTGACAAGTGAGGCTCCCCTGAAAGGGCACCCGCAGGGCGTGCCTTGTGCTGAGCTGGCAGTGCGTAGCACTGACTGAGGGGTTTCCATTTATGCCGAAAACGTCATAAAAAGATTTTACGAAAAAACCTCTCCACCGCCTAACGGCGGTCCCCCTCCCCTTTCAGGGGAGGCTATCATGAAAATTGATTTCCGTGCACCGTATTCGAAAAAACGGCATACAAAAAGCGGACAGGTCGCCCCGTCCGCTTCGTTTCTTGATGCATCATTTTGCTGATGCGTTTATTCATAGTCGAATACGTCGATCCAACGCATGAGGAAGTCCTTTTCCTCCGGCTTGTGCTTCACCAGCTGCGATGCTGCCACAATCGGCATCCACTGGGAAACGTACTGTCTTGCCACGTCGTTCATGTCGCAGAACATTTTCAGGTACAGCTCTGCCCAGTCGTCCTTCCCCTCCAGCTTGAACAGCAGGAATGTTCTGGCAGCGTCAGCACTGCCATTGCCCTGTGTGGCGTGGGACCAGTCGATAACGTGCAGTCTGCCGTCCTTGTCCACGATCACGTTGCTGGGGTGAAAATCCCCGTGGCAAACCTTGATGTGGTCGTGCATGGCATTCAGGCGGGTATGCAGGTCATAGCGGGTGGTCGCGTCCAGTCCGGACTGGCTGATCTTCCGGTTCATCTTGTCTTTCAGCTTCGTCAGCAGCGGCGAACGCTTGCTCTGGATCTCCTTTTGCAGCAGCACGAACTGTTCCATATAGTTGTGCATCTTGTCGGGGTGCTGTTCCATCATGGACTGGAGGGTTTCCCCTTCCACGAATTCCGTCACGATCGCCCACTTGCCGTCTGCTTTCCGCACTTCCAGCAGCTTCGGGATCCGCAGACCGGTTTCTTCTACTCTTGCCTGATTCAGTGCTTCATTCAGAATGTCGGACTTCAGATAGCCGTGTCCGAACACCTTTACGCGGGTATCGCCTTCCCGATAGCTGGTTTTCTCCAGCCCTTCCAATAACGGTTCCATCATTGATACGCTCCTTTCGCAGTGGAATTATGCTTCAGCAGCTTCTGCCGGCACTTCGCCGTAGAACGCCTTGAGATACATTGCCTTGATCTCCGAGATCAGCGGATAACGGGGATTTGCTCCGGTGCACTGGTCATCGAATGCCTGTTCGCACATGTCGTCCAGTGTCGCGAGGAATGCTTCTTCGGTCACGCCGTAGTCGCGAATGGTTTTTTTGATGCCCACCCGTGCTTTCAGTTCCTCGATCTTCACAAGGAAGTTTTCGAATACTTCTTCGTCCGTGCTGCCGTTCACGCCCACGAATCTTGCACACTCGCAATAGCGGGGCAGAGCGTTCGGGTACGGATACTGGGAGAAAGTGCCCATTTTCTGGGGAGCATCTGCAATGTTATACCGCATAATATCGGTAATCAGCAGAGCATTTGCCACGCCATGAGGCAGGTGGTGGAATGCACCAAGCTTATGTGCCATAGAGTGGCACACACCCAGAAAGGCATTGGCAAACGCCATACCTGCCATGGTGGAAGCATTCGCCATCTTTTCCCGTGCCACCGGTGCATGTTCGCCGTTTTCGTAGCACTCCGGCAGATAGGTGAAGATGTTCTTCAGTGCTTTCAGTGCCAGACCGTCGGTGAAATCGGTTGCCATTACCGAGGCATATGCTTCCAGTGCGTGTACCATGGCATCGATACCGGAAGCCGCAGTCAGGCCACGGGGCTGGGACATCATCAGGTCAGTGTCAATGATCGCCATGTTCGGCAGCAGCTGATAGTCTGCCAGCGGATACTTGGCACCGGTCGCCTCATCGGTAATCACCGCAAACGGTGTCACTTCCGAACCAGTACCGGAGGAAGTCGGCACTGCAATGAAATATGCCTTTTCGCCCATTTCAGGGAACTCATAGGTCCTCTTGCGAATGTCGAGAAACCGCATTGCCATGTCTGCAAAGTCTGCATCGGAATGTTCATACAGCACCCACATGATCTTTGCTGCGTCCATTGCGGAGCCGCCGCCCAGTGCAATGATCACGTCCGGCTGGAACGACCGCATCAGTTCCGCACCCTCCTTGGCACACGCCAGTGTGGGATCGGACTGTACATCAGAGAACACCTGATACGGAATGCCCATTTTCTGCAGCGGTTCCGTAATACAGCTCATCTTGCCGCTTTTGAACAGGAATTCATCTGTTACCAGAAATGCACGCTTCCGGTGCAGGACTTCTTCGATCTCACGCAGAGCCACCGGCAGGCAGCCTTTTTTGAAGTACACCTTTTGCGGTGTGCGGAACCACAGCATATTTTCTCTCCTCTCAGCGACAGTCTTGATATTCAGCAGGTGCTTGACACCGACATTTTCCGAAACCGAGTTGCCGCCCCAAGAGCCGCAGCCCAGCGTCAGGGACGGTGCAAGGTTAAAGTTGTACAAGTCGCCGATACCGCCGTGAGAGGACGGGGTATTGATCACGATACGGCACGCTTTCATACGTGCTGCAAACTGGTCGATCTTTTCTCTGTGGTTGACTTCGTCCACATAGAGCGAAGCCGTATGACCGTAGCCGCCGTCCCTGATCAGCTGGTCGGCATATGCTACAGCCTGTTCAAAATTCTCCGAGCGATACATTGCCAGCACCGGAGAGAGTTTTTCATGTGCAAATTCTTCGCTGATGTCCACCGAGGTCACTTCCCCGATCAGCACCCGCGTTTCCTGCGGGATCGTCACGCCGGCGAGTCCGGCAATGACAGCCGCCCGCTGTCCTACGATCTTGCTGTTCAGTGCTCCGTTGATGAGAATGGTCTTTCTTACCTTTTCGGTTTCCTCCGGTGTGAGAAAATAGCAGCCACGCTTCTGGAATTCTTTCCGGACAGTGTCATAGATGCCGGTATCCACGATGACCGACTGCTCCGAAGCACAGATCATGCCGTTGTCGAATGTCTTTGAGTGTACGATCGAGTTGACCGCTTTCTGAATATCCGCAGAAGCGTCAATGACTGCCGGTGTGTTGCCGGCACCAACGCCCAGTGCCGGTTTTCCGCTGGAATACGCCGCACGAACCATGCCCGGACCGCCGGTAGCCAGAATAATATCTGCCTCCTGCATCAGGGTATTGGTCATTTCCAAAGACGGCACATCGATCCAGCCAATGATATTTTCCGGTGCACCAGCCTTGACGGCTGCGTCCAGTACGATCTTTGCCGCAGCGATCGTGCTCTTTTTTGCACGGGGGTGGGGCGAAATGATGATCGCATTTCTGGTTTTCAGGCAGATCAGTGACTTAAAAATCGCGGTAGAGGTGGGGTTGGTGGTGGGAATGACCGCAGCCACTACCCCGATCGGTTCTGCGATCCGCATGGTACCATAAGCGGGATCCTGTTCGATAATGCCACAGGTTTTGGTGTGCTTATAGGCGTTGTAGATATACTCGGCAGCATAGTTGTTCTTGATCACCTTGTCTTCTACCACACCCATACCGGTTTCTTCCACAGCCATTTTTGCCAGCGGCAGTCTGGCATGATTGGCTGCCAGAGCCGCTGCCTGAAAGATCCGGTCTACCTGTTCCTGCGAGAACGTTGCAAACTGTTCCTGTGCACGACGCACTTCCTCCAGCTTGCGTTCCAACGCCGGAACGCCATCCACTAACGGTCGATTGTTTTCTGTTTGATTCATTCAAATACTCCTTTTTTGGGAAACGCCGAAACAGTCCGGTGCTCCTCAGGGTAGAAGAATCCCCTGAGGCGGCTGTTTGCATCCAAAGATACGAAACAAGTCCTGAGGCAATACCGCACAAAGATTGTGCGACAGATGCGTCGGCAAATTTTTCGTCAGATGAAACAAAAAGCGGAGTGAATACTGGATGTATTCACGAGCATTTTTGTGAAATATGACGGGAAATTTGCAAGCAGATGGCGTGCAAAGTCGCCAGACGCTCTTTGTGCGGTATTGCCCTGAGATTTCCAAAGCGTGAGAGATTTGTGGAAAGTACAGCAGCATTTCTTATGCGGACTGTACCGGTCGGTTCCATTGAATCATGGACGGTTTTTCTTCTGTGACAACGATGTCCATAGATCCCCATCTGTGACACCTTTGTCACTGCTATTATAGCATATTTCCCGTCCTCTCGTCAAGCCACAGATTGTTCACCGATTTCCGCCCGCAGCCGTCCCCTGTTCCCGACAGGTATCGCATGGAAAACATGCTATACTCTTGAAAGAGGTGATGAACAGTGCCCACGATCTATCTGGACGTTCTGCTGCTGCAGAGCCTCTATGTCAACTATTTTTTGCTGCGTGCTGCGGCAAAACTGACGCATACGCCTTTGCACTGGATACGGTGCGGACTGGCAGCGGCGGGGAGCAGCCTGTTTTCCCTGTTGATCCTGCTGCCGCCCTTGCCGGCATGGTTTCAGCTGGTGTGTAAGCTTCTGGCAGCTGCTCTGTCCGTGACAATGGCGTTCGGTCTGCATCGGGAGAGTTTCTTCCGCCAGTGGGGCTGCTTTTTTCTCTGCAACTTTCTGCTGGCGGGGGCGATTCTCGGAATCTGCAGTCTGACGCAAAAGGGCTTTGCCACATGGGGGAACAGCTGCTGTTATCTGGATTTTTCCCTGTTTCAGCTGATTCTATTCACTGCCGCGGCATATTCTCTGCTGCATCTCTGCACCCTGCTCCGCGGCAGGAAACGCCACACCGACAGCCGGTTTCAGGTCTTTCTGCGGCTGGGCGAACGCCGCTTGATGCTGGACGGACTTGCCGACACCGGAAACAACCTCACCGACACCTTTTCCGGTACGCCGGTCATTGTATGCAGTGCTGCCGCACTGGAACCGCTGCTTGCCGGCACACCGGTGGAACAGCTTCGCGGCTACCGGCTGGTGCCCTGTACCACAGTGACCGCAGAGGGACTGGTTCCCCTGTTCCGACCGGACGAGGTCTGTATCCGCAACCTCTCCACGGAGAAAAGCCGCAGCGTACACGCCATGGTCGGCATTGCCGGCACGCAGCCAAGTGCCATTTTTCACCCTATGCTCATGGAATGAAAGGAGATTTTTTCTATGACCATCGATTTTCCGAAGTTCCGGAAACTGCTCTGCCATTTGCGGGAACTGCTGTCCGGTCCTTGCCGCATCGACTACATCAACGGCTCTGACACCTTTCCCCCGCCGCTGTCCAAGGAGGAGGAACAGGAAGTGTTCGCCCAGCTGCATGCCGGCAGCACCGAAGCCCGCGAAACACTGATCGTGCACAATCTCCGCCTGGTGGTATACATCGCCAAAAAGTTCGAATCCTCCGGTCTGGGACTGGAGGATCTGATCTCCATTGGCACGATCGGGCTCATCAAGGCGGTGGAAACATTTTGCCCCGAAAAAAAGATCAAGCTTGCGACATACGCCTCCCGCTGCATTGAAAATGAGATTCTCATGGTGCTGCGGAAAAACGCCCAGCTGCGGGGAGAGATCTCCATTGACGAGCCGCTTTCCGCGGACTGGGACGGCAACGAACTGCTGCTGTCAGATATTCTGGGAACGGACGAGGACGTGGTCAGCCGCGACATTGAAAACGAAGCCGAACGGGAGATGCTTCTCGCAGCGGTTTCAGAACTGGGACCGCGGGAACAGGAGATCATGCAGATGCGGTTCGGGCTCTGCGGCGGCAAGGAACGCACTCAGAAAGAGGTCGCCGAAGCCATTGGCATTTCCCAGTCCTACATCTCCCGACTGGAAAAGAAGATCATTCGCAAGCTCCGAAAAAAACTGGAGGAGGCAGACCAGCCCCTCACCCACACCGCCAGCAAATAACAAGAGCCGCAGGGCATTTCGCTCTGCGGCTCTTTTGAGTTATGATAAAATGATTAGAAAATTGCTCAAGTGTGCATTAGTCTGCATACGGCAGCTGCTTTACCAGAGATACCAGGAACTTCAGCAAAGCGACTGCATCGTTGGAAGCGATTTCGCCGTCGCCGTCACAGTCTGCATTTGCCTTCTGCTGACGGGTGCCCAGTGTTACAACACCGGCAATTGCCTTGTTCAGCATAACTGCATCGGTAATATCTACACGGCTGTCGCAGTTCACATCGCCATACAGCGGAATGATCACTTCTTCTGTCGTAGTGGTGGTTTCTGTAGAACCAACAGTAGTAGTTGCAGTTGTTTTTTCTGTTGTAGTAGTCGTTGCACTGGTTGTGGTAGTAGTGGTAGTAGTTGTTGTTTCAGCTGTTGTAACAGTAGTCTGCTGCGGCAGCACGTTTACAGTAACTTCCTTTGTCTGACCGCCCGGTGTGGTAACTGTCAGCGTGGTAGAGCCAACATTCTTACCAGTGATAACCAGCTTCAGAGTGTCGTCCTTGTCTGCTGCTACACCTGCAACGGTTCTGTCTGCCATGGTGCCGGTGCAGTTCGGAATGTTTACTGTCAGAGTTTCGCTTTCGCCGATCACAACATCGATAGAATCCTGTACTTCGAGAGTATCCTCGAACATATCCAGCTTCTTCTCGTTGTTCTTGTCGTCTGCTGCATAGAAAACGGTTACGTTGTTAATGGTGTACTTGCTGGATTCCTTGCTGCCCAGACCTGCATACCAGACGCCGAAGCTCAGATGTGCATCTTCCGATTCGGTATCCACTGCATTCAGTGCATTCAGCAGGTTGCCGGTTTCTTCCTGACGGATTCCCTCAGCAACAGACGGCGGCATGATCCACATATAGGTATAAGTCTTTGTACCGGAAGCATCTTTGTACGCCTCATCTGCCAATGTGTCATCGTTAGAGTCCGGACGATTGCCTGCGGTGCTCTTTTCCCAATACAGCATTGCCGGAGTTGTGCTGTTCAGACCTTCATTCTTAAACAGGTCATCAGACTGGAACCAGTTGTCAGGAAATCCAGCCTTTTCCAGCATCGTGGTACCTGCACCAACCAGAACCTGATTTGCTTCCTGATCGGTAGTTACATCGAACTGTACTGCATATACGTCAGCAGTCTTTTCATACTTCATGCCGAAATCTGCATACGGGATCTCCGCAGCTGTACCGGTCATTTCAGTACCTGCATTCTTCACAGAAGCAGAACCGCTGTACGGGAATGTAATGCTTTCTTCATAAGTCAGGGCTGCGGAAACAATGCTGCAGTCCACAAACTTGCCTCCCTTCAGAGCTGCATACCACAGCTGGAAGGAAATCTGGCTCTTTTCTGCCAGTGTTTCGCAGTCAACGACCTGTTCCGGAACGTCCCACGTAACTGTGAAGTAGCTGCCCATCTCCTGTTTTGCCAGATCAGTGCCGCCGCCAACTTTGAAGTCGCCTTCGCCGTTGCCCCACTTTACGCCGGCTTCGGTGCATTCTGCCAGTGTTTCTGCACCAACATCATTGTACCAATAGCCTACCGTCTTGGCTACGCCGCCTTCGCCGGAACCGCCCTTCAGACCAGCCTGCTCCTTCGCATACTCTGTATCTGCAAGGCTCTTATACTTAACGTTCAGACCGCCGCCATACATAAAGCGGTTCACATTTGCACTTTCATCGTCCAGCTTGATGGTAACGCTCAGGGACTTTACCTTTGCATTGCTGGCAACGGTTGCACCCGGAATGAAATTGAATTCACCATAAGTAAACTTGTGGCTGTTCAGCGGCAGACCAGCTTCACGAATCTGCGATTCAGATTCATAAGCCACACCGTTGTTCTTTTCTTTGAATGCATCAGAAGCATAATATTCTTCGCTGCAGTTGTCACCCGGTGTCAGCTTGATGTCCAGATTATCCAGCTTCAGGGAGTGCAGCGACTTGACAGTCATAGTGTCACCGTTCTGCTCTACGGAACTGATCTCACCGTTGCCGTTTGCACTGGAGTAGTACAGACCGCCGGTGTTTTCCTCGCCCTTCGGCAGAGTCGGGTCAACGACCTTGATCCACCACGGCTTTTCACCGTTGCTGGTATCTTCCGTACCGTTTACCGTAATGGAAACCAGTTCAATGCTGGCGTCCTGTGTACGGGTGGACTGGTCTTCTTCGTCAATCAGTCCGGTATAGCAGTTCTGGAACTGGAACTTTGCATTCTTATTGCTAGTCAGCTCCTTGGCTACGCTGGACGGCAGTTCTATGACAACGGAGAATTCCTTGGCATACGGTGTGCACTTGATAGCACCCTTGGAATCCGTTTTCTCAAAGCCCCACCAGTAGCCGTTTGCCTTGGTGTCCGATGCACCAAAGTAGTAGGAGAAATCTGTGACCATCTGATCAGACTTCAGATTAAACTGCAAGGTGGTGATGCTGTCACCGCAAATATCCGCCGGTGACTTGCCCTTGGTATCTGTAAACGAAGTATACTCATCAGTTGCAGCCTTGCACATATATGTGCATTTGTCTGCGTTCAGCGGATTGTCCTTGTCCTCCGGATTCGGAACAGAGGTTTCCAGTGTCTTTCCGATCGTTACAGTACTTCCTGCTGCTTCAACAAAAAAGCTGCCGGAAGTAACTGTAACAGAACTTGCCACCATAAGTGCACTGACAAGCAGTGCACTGACTCTTTTGCGAATGATCTTGCTCATATATATCGCTCCTTTTTCTTTTAATTGGTTTTCATCAGTCCCAATTTCTTTTGTATGCACGAATGTCAGCTGATATGCAATCAGCTGTCTTATTGTCCGCCGTGGACGGCAGACTGTCCGCGGCGTTTACGCTTCAAAAATGACACATTCATTTTTTAGCTATACACTATTATAACAACTTTCCCCTCGAATGTAAATGTATAAACTATTAACATTCGAGCTTGGCAGGAGAATTTATGCGTTTTGTTTTGTGCATATTGCATAAAAGTATTTCACATAGAAACAAAAATACGACTTTAAATAAAAAAAGAAAAGGCAGCTCTTTGAAACGCCGCCTTTTCATTTATACTTTATCCAATTTTTCCCTTGTTAATGATTGCTATTTTCCGACAGATCTGACTGCGTTTGTTCGGAATTCACAGTCGGATTGCCCGATGTCCGCACGCCCTGCACCGCAACACGATAATCACCAGTTGCCCATACGGTATTGTACTTGCTGCAAGTGATCGTAGGCGTATAATTAAAGGTCACCGTGTCACCGTCTACGGCTCCCCCCTGTGTGGAGTAACTCAGCAGATCCACGTTGGCGGTGAGGTCGCTGGCGTCCAGCGTTTCCATCACATCAGCCGGACCGATAATGCTGACTTTCAGCTGCTGGGTCAGCACATTGAAATTATACGTTGCCGGTGCGTTGACTACGCCAATATCCGAGATGACAAAATCCTTTTTCACCAGATCTGTGGAATCCAGTGCCAGTGTCACGGTAGAGAATCCGGACTGGTTCACATAGTCGTCCGGCACATTGACTACGAAGTCATTGGAGTAGTTCAGATCAATGTCCCGCAGAGCCACTGAACCAATGTTGAACTCGCTCATTTCCTCCATAGAGGTATTGGGTGCTGCGAGGGTGATCTGCTGTTCTGACAGGTTCAGCCGCTTTTTCAGAGCTTCCAAATCGAAGTTTGCCGGAGCATTGGTGATCTGATAGGTAATGTCCATGGTTTTCTGATACAGTACCGGCACTTCCAGCGAGAACGCCGCCACATCATAGGTGAAGTCTGTGGAATCTACCTGTGTGCCTGCTTCATTATAGAAGAGCAGCGTATCTGTGGTCAGGATTTTGGAGGCACTCAACTGCTCCTTTTGCTGGGTTTCTGCCACGCAGTATGCCACTTGATTCAACTGCTGCTGGGGACCGGTGACATCAATGGTAGACGGTGTGCAGGCGAAGTTCTCCTCGTCCAGCACACAGCCGTCTGCAAATGTCAGATTCGGAGCAGAAGCCTTGATCTCAAAGGTATAGGTTTCGATTTTATCAAAAGTCACATTCACTGTAGAGGGCGAAATAGACTTGACATTGAACTGTTCGTTTTCATTGCCGCTGACCGTAATGGAAAGCTTTTTCGTGCCGGCAGAGGTGACATTTTCCACCACAGCCGTTGCCGTCAGATTGTTCGCATCGATGTTGCCCACCTTGGAGCGGTTGCCCTCGATCTGGACCGTCACGTCCTGTACGTCATAGTCAATGACGCTGAGTCCGTTTTCCTCGGCAGAAGTGCCGGCAATTTCCACTTTCAGCGGCACATGGTGCAGGGTACGGGGTGTGGTCGGATAAATGGCAATGGAGATCACAAACCAGAGAACAATGGCAATCGCCACCGAAGTTGCCATCATTGCCGGACGGCTCTCGTACAGCCGCTGGAACAATGTCCCATTAGTGCCGCTGCTCCGATTCTTCTGTGATGTCTTTTTCTGTCGGTTCTTCCAGAGATTTTTGGGCATTGTCCTTCTCCTTTCCGTCGTCCTTGTGGTGCCGTTTGAGGAACGGGATCTTCCGTGCCACCTTTCCGATCGTGGTTTCCTCGCTGGCGGTAATCAGCCGCTTGGTCAGAAGCTGGTGGAGAGATTCCCGCGTAAAGCCGCTTTTCAGCACGCCGTTTTCCGCCACGGAAATGGCACCGGTTTCCTCTGAAACCACGATCACAATGGCATCAGAGTTTTCGCTCATACCGATCGCCGCACGATGGCGGGAACCCAGCCGCTTATTGATAAGTTCCTCTTTCTGAGGCTTGGGGAGAAAGCATGCTGCCGCCAGAATCTTGCCGTCCCGAATGATCACTGCACCGTCATGCAGCGGCGTTTTGTTGAAAAAGATATTCCCGAATAATTCCTTGCTGGGAATCGCATCGAGTATCGTGCCGTTGTCGATCTGTTCTCCCAGACGTGTCTGCCGTTCAATGACGATCAGTGCTCCGGTCGAGGTCGCCGAGAGTTCTACACAGGCATCGCAAATCACATCAATGGTGCGGCTCCACACGCTGCTGTCCACGTTGGAGCTGCCGCTGAACCGTAGCCCCAGTTTGGTATACCCTGCCTTTTCCAGCGTTCGCCGCAGCTCCGGCTGGAACAAAATGATCAGAGCGATCAAGCCAATATTCAGCGTTTCGGAAAGAAGATAGGAAATGGCTTTCATGTTGATCCACGAAGCGATAATGTACACGAGAAGCAACAGAAAAATACCCTTGATCAGCTGACCAGCACGTGTTTCCCGTATCAGTTTCATTCCGAGATATACCACATAGGAGAGTACCAGTATGTCCAGTATATCCACCGGCTGTGCTGTTTTGATGACGCTGAAAATCATATCCAGTATATCCCGTAAAGCCATGTGCATCATCTTCCTTTCCGACTTCTGTGGGAACAGGGAACAGAGCCAACAGGCGTGCTCTGTTTCCTGCTTTCCTGTATTTTGTCATTGGCAATTCGTCTATGTAGCAGACAAAAGGCATGCTGTGCCTCCTGTCTGCCGATTTTCTGTTCAAAACATATCCCATATACCTATTGTAACATATCACCGGAATTTTTCAATAGGTTTTCGGGACTTTTCAGAATATTGACATAATTTTTCAGGTTTGCCCCCAGCCGCAGCGTATCTGATGCCCTGCTGAACACCGACGGAGCGAACCGAACTGTTCCGTCCTTGGTGCCCAGCTTTTCGTGAGCCAGCGGTGCACAGTGCAGTCCGGCACGCAGACAGAACCCCTGCCGGTTCAGGTAGTCTGCGGTTTCTTCCGGCGAAGCCCCTGCCACCGTAAAGGAAACAATGGGCACATATGCCACGTCCGGCTGCCGGTAGACCGTGATCTCCGGTATCTCCGCCAGTGCGTCGCAGAGCAGCTGGCAGAGGTGGCTCTCGTGACGGTACAAGCCTGCCACCGTCTGCCGCCGCACAAAGTCGATGCCGGCACAGAGGGACGCGGCTCCGATCACGTTCAGCGTACCGCATTCCAGACGATCCGGCAAAAAGTCCGGCTGCTCCGGACTGCGGGAAGCACTGCCTGTGCCGCCCTGCATCAGCGGCTGTATGGGAAATGTGCAGTCTGTCATGAGGATTCCCGTGCCGGTGCTGCCGTACAGCCCCTTGTGACCGGCGGTACACAGGATATGCATGCCGTCCCGTTCCAATGACAGGGGCAGGATCCCGCATGCCTGTGCCCCGTCTGCGATCATGCAGATATTCCGGCTGCGGCAAAACTGGGCGATTTCCCGATAGGGCAGGATCTGCCCCGTCACGTTGCTGGCAATGGTGCAGACCACCGCCTTGGTATTTGGTCGAACCAATCCCGCCAGCCGCCGCAGCGTTTCGCTGTTGTCGGCAGAAACCTCCAGCATGCTGTAGGTGACCTTTCCTGCCCGTGCCAGTGCCATAATGGGACGGTAGACCGAGTTGTGTTCCAGATCGCTGAAGATCACATGGTCACCGGATTTGAGAATGCCCTGAATTGCCACGTTCAGAGCGTGAGTGCAATTCAGGGTAAAAATCGTATTCTCTACCTTGGCATCAAAAAATTCCGCCACGGTTTCTCTGGCGTGATAGACCAGTTCCGACGTGCGTTCTGCGATCACATGCCCGCCGCGTCCGGCATTTCCATAGCGTACCACTGCATCTGCCACCGCACGGCGAACCTCCGGCGGCTTGGGATACGTGGTCGCTGCATTATCAAAATTGACTGTCACCGGACATCACGCCCCTCTTGAGGACTCCGGAATGGGATCCCCTCTCTGGACAGAAGTGCGGATACACGGCCGCAGTCTGCATTCGCGTTCAGGACAAAGCCGCAGCCCTCTGGCCCCAGATGCTCCAGCCGGTAGATCGCACTGGAGATGCCATGCTGCTGCAGCACCCGTTTTGCCCGATTTGCCTGCGTATACGAAACCATTGCCGCCTTACATTCCAACATCTTCTCACCCCTTTGCAATAAAATCGGGGAAACACTTCCCCGTTTCAGTATATGCAAAGGGACAGCAATGGGGTGACAGGAGTTATGGCAATACCGCACAAAGATTGTGCGACAGATGCGTCGTCAAATTTTTCGTC
>OGQW01001555.1_pt1 | contig 13475 bp, 12 predicted proteins | sample 1553301 | NCBI WGS metagenome assembly OGQW01 (sample SAMEA2579974, study PRJEB22360) | human gut metagenome
CCGACATCCTGCGTTCAAGGATCTTCTCCCGGTGCTGGCAAGAGCGCAGCTTCTGTTCTGCTTTAGCTTTTTCGTTGCGGAGATAGGATAAGGTGTTTTTGGGTTGGGTCAATGGCATCACGCTCCTTTTTAAATAAAAAGCAGCCAGTTATTTTGGCTCAAAATAACTGGCTGTCATAACTAAAGACACAAACAGTTTTATATGATACAGAAAACCTCACAAATTACATCGTTGCAAATATTATTTTACAAATGCTCATTTTCCAACAGGGGTAACTGATTCTTTATTTTATCTAGCAATGCGGTTACTTCGTCCTTATAATGTGAGCACCATGTTGATAAAAATGCATTGACAATCACACTTTCATCAACAAATCCAACCGCCTCGCCAATTTGAGAAAAAATAAGATGATGATCGCGATTTGTCTTGCTTATTGCTAAAATCGTTTGTTTTATTTCAGGAGCATCGGTAAATTCTCTCATAAAACGGACTGCCAGCATACCTGAACAAATATCAATTTTGTCGACAACTTCATCAAACACATATAGTTCAGGAGCTTCTCCGGGCAACCGAAATACTCCTTCAGATGGATCGTCTTTTTGTTTTGAATCTCCATCAATAATGCAAATGGATTTAACCTTATTGCTGGGATCAAGATTGTGATATTTATTAGCCTTAACGGCTGTTCCATCGCCATTCATAGGATACACATTTATGGCATCCATTGCGACCGCTTTATCCGAACGTAAAATTGCTTCAACCCATTTCTTTGCAAATGAATCTTCCGTATAAATCACAAGTTTTGAAGAAATATTTCCCGTAAGACTTCTTAGTGAATGTATATCGAGTTTTCCCTGAATTGCAGTTCCATCAACAGCAGCCCAAACAGCTTCAGCTGGCAATGGCGCTATTGCATATTCAGAGTGAGTTGTAAAAATAACCTGAACATTCTTTCTATTGGCAACGTCAATTAAATAATCTACCAGTCTTGCCGTAGCCAAAGGATGTAGACCATTTTCTATTTCTTCGATCAGAACGAGGCCTTAATCTGAGATATTTTCGATTCCGATAACCATTTTAATGATACTAGATTCACCAGCACCAAAGTGAAATTCCGAGTAAGACGTACCGCTTTCTGTTTTACCAGATAATAATGTTAAGTTGCCGAATTTGTCCGTCTGTATGACCGAGTAGTCACTTACATCTTTACCAAGAATTTTGCTAATATGGGATGCAGCTTCTGGACTTAGTGTATGAATTTTGTCCGAACTAAAAACAACATTCTTGTTTGTAAACCTTGATAAGTCTTTACGTTCAACAGCGGGCAATGTTCTAGAAATTCCGAAAAAACGAACATCCCGGTGAACGGCATCCCTGTACCATTTTTCTCTCGAAAAGGATGCCGTTCGTTTTACAACATCGGTTTTGTTCTTGGATCGATCAACCAAATCATACGTTATCGACCAATTTTTCATTTCTTGATCCAACTGTCTGTTCCTTGTAAAAAACTGTCTAGGGCTAACAGAATCATAAGTAAGCGCACAAGCTCCTAATATAGTTGTTTTTCCACCGCCGTTAGGACCAATTAAGGCCGTAACCGGAAAATCAAAAGTAATGGTCTGATTTACAAACGCTCTACATTTTACCAAGCCAACCTTATACAGATACTGTTCATAATGAAGTTTTCTCGACTTCTCAAGTAGTTTTTGAATTTGAGAGGGGCGAATCTCACTTTTATACATTAGCATGCTCTCCTTTCGGAATGTTAAACATCTACAGTTAAATAGTATACCAAAAGGGAGCTTTTTTCAAGATGAGGCTATAAAGTAGCATGCTTTAGCTTTTTCGTTGCTGAGGTAGACAAGGTCGGTTTTCGGTTGGGTTATGGCATCATGCCCTATTGTTACAAATCAACAAAACTCCGGTGCGTTCAGCGCAAACCGGAGTTTTGTTGATTTGTAATCTGATTTTACTCTTCTATCAGTGTCAAATACCCCTGCACAATCGCCGCAGGCAGCAGGAATTTCTTTTCCACACCACCAAAGCGTACCGTGACCATATCAGGCTGGATAGCTGCTACCGTGCCAATGCCAAACGCCTTATGCTTGACCCTGACACCAACCTTGATTTTGGAAACATCCACCTTGACAGGCGGTTTTGGCTGAGCGGCTAGCTGTTAAGACCAAAGCTCGGCTTTGCAGCTCCAATGCCAACACTCGAACCCACCGGGCGGGGTGTATAGCTGTTGCTCGGCTTGTGGATTTTGCTGCCGGAAGCCTGTGTGCTTTGCGCCGTGTTGGTTTTGGCTCGTCCTCGTCCGGAGTGAAATAGGGCTTTGCAGGCAGATCGTCCGGGGAGGGCGCAGGGGCTTCCATAGATGCCTGCTGCAGGGTGAACATCTTGTTGTAGTTGGCATCCGAAAGCACCGTATCCCAGCCACCGCGATCTTCGCCCTCATGACAGTCAATGCCGGTATAGCTCAGACTGGCATCTTCGTACCGCTTGAATTTGTACACGGCATCGTTCATCAGGGAATCGTTGTATATACATCTGCTTCTTTTGCTTTGCAAAATACTTGTTGGGAGCACCCAAACCCTTGAACTGCATCCGTTGGATGCAGGATTAGCGTCTCCAAATGAGAAAGTTTATGGTTCTAACACATTGTCAGCTATTGGTAAACAACTTTTTCCAGTCAAAAAAGAAAATAGCAATGATTAAAGATGAACATTGAAGAAAAATGTGATACAATAAAAAATGAAAATCCAAACAACAGGAGGAACTCCCTCGTGGCAAATAATGTGAACGTCAAAAAACTGGAAGCTGACCTGTGGGAGTCGGCAGATCTGCTGCGTGCAGGCTCTAAACTCACCTCGAACCAATACTGTATGCCGGTACTGGGACTGATTTTTCTGCGGTATGCGTACAGCCGCTTCAAACTGGTAGAGCAGGAGATCCTGAAAGACCGTCCCGTGCGCGGTGGCCGGGTGCTGCCGGTGGAGCAAAGCGACTTTGCCGAAAAGAGTGCACTGTTTCTGCCCAAGGAGGCGCAGTACAATTACTTAGTCAATTTGCCCGCCAACATCCCGGAGCAGGGGCTGACCGGCATCGAGGGCAATCCTCTGAACAGTCTGGGCGAAGTGGTGAACAACGCCATGGAACTGGTGGAGCAGCAGAGCGAGCAGCTGCAGGGCGTTCTGCCGAAGGACTACACCATCTTCTCGGATGAGCTGCTGGGGGAACTGCTGCGCATCTTCAACAATGATGCGTTGGACGATGTGGGCGGCGATGTGATCGGCCGTATCTACGAGTACTTTTTGAATAAGTTTGCCAAGAATGTGGCACAGGATGACGGCGTGTTCTTTACGCCGAAATCGCTGGTGAAGATGATCGTCAATGTGCTGGAGCCTGCCCACGGCGTTCTGCTGGACCCGGCTTGCGGCAGCGGCGGTATGTTTGTGCAGACCGGCGACTTTGTAAACCATGCGGGCATGATCGCTAACAACACCATGACCTTCTACGGACAGGAAAAGGTGGAGTACAATGCCAAGCTCTGCCTGATGAATATGGCTGTGCATGGCCTGACCGGCGTGATCAAGTCCGGCGATGAAGCCAATACCTTCTATCACGATGCCCACAACCTGAACGGCTGCTGCGACTATGTGATGGCAAATCCGCCGTTTAACGTGGATAAGGTCAAGTCGGAGTCGGCGCAGAGTGCCGGGCGGTTGCCCTTTGGCCTGCCCGGCGTGAACAAGGCCAAGGAAATCGGCAACGCAAACTATCTGTGGGTGTCCTATTTCTACTCCTACCTGAACGAGCATGGCCGTGCGGGTTTTGTGATGGCGTCCTCGGCTACCGACAGTCAGGGCAAAGACAAGGACATCCGTGAAAAGCTCATCCAGACCGGCCATGTGGACGTGATGATGAGCGTGGGCAACAACTTCTTCTACACCAAGAGCCTGCCCTGTTCGCTGTGGTTTTTGGATAAGGGCAAGCCGGAGCATCTGCTGGACACCGTACTGTTCATCGACGCCCGCAACTATTATACCGTGGTGGACCGCACTCAGAACGAGTGGAGCGACTGGCAGCTGAAGAACCTCAACGCCATTGTCTGGCTCTATCGCGGCGAGGTGGACAAGTACAAGGCGCTTCTGACAGAGTATCATGCAGAGCTGGCGGACGACCGCCCCTTTGCAGAGATTCAGGCCGCACTGGAACAAAACGTGCAGGCCAAGCGGGAAGAAGCCAAAGCCGCTGTGGAGGCAGCGCCCCGCAAAGAGCGCAAAGCTACGCAGGAAAAGTTCGACAAGGCGCTGGAAGCCCTCAACGAGAAGCTGACCGTTGCCAAGGAGGCCGTCTGGCTCACCGAAAAATTTGGCGAGGGCGCTTATCAGGATATCCCCGGTCTGTGCAAGGTGGCCAGCCGAGATACCATCCTCAACGAAAAAGGCGCATCCCTGACGCCCGGTGCCTATGTGGGCGTTGCACCCGTGGAGGACGACGGTGTGGATTTTGCCCAGCGGATGAAAGAAATCCACAAGGAACTGCTGGAATTGCAGGCAGAGTCCAACCGCCTGATGGAAACCATCTCGAAGAATCTGGAGGAGATGGGGGTATGATAAAAAGAACATTACAAGAGTTGTGCTTGAATATTACGGATGGCAAGCATGGAGATTGTGAGAATGAGGAAAATTCTGGATATTACTTTATAAGTTGCAAAGATATATTCGATGGACAAATCAATTATAAAAATGCTAGACAGATTACAAAAGCGGATTTTGAGGAAACGCATAAAAGAACTATGTTAGAGGTTGATGATATCCTCCTAACAAATAGTGGGACAATTGGCAGAATGGCCTTTGTTACGGATAGAGAGGCAACTACAAAAACAACTTTCCAAAAGAGTGTTGCTATTATCAAACCGGATAAACAGAAAGTTCTGCCCCGATACCTGTATTATCAACTTCAAAATTGTGTACCTCAATTTATAAATAGCTCAAATGGTTCAGCTCAGAAAAACTTGTTGCTTTCGACCATGAGAACATTCCAAATTGAGATCGAAGAAAATCGTGAAAAACAAGAAAAAATTGCGGATACTCTTTCCGCTTATGATGATCTGATTGAAAACAACCAGAAACAAATCAAATTGCTGGAAGAAGCAGCCCAGCGGCTTTATAAAGAGTGGTTTGTGGATTTGCGCTTTCCGGGGCATGAAAACACGAAAATTGTGGACGGTGTGCCGGAGAGGTGGCAGTGGTGCAAAGTGAGAGACGTTGCGGACATAAATAGTAGTGCTTTGCCGAAAAATTATAAAGAGGATTTTATTGATTATGTGGATTTGGGCTCGGTTCGATGTGGCCATATAGAGACAAGAACTCGGTATAATTTGAATGAAGCACCGGGAAGAGCAAAACGTTGTGCAAAAGATGGGGATATTATATGGGGGATGGTTCGGCCGAACCTGAAAGCATATGCGCTTGTTACAAATCCTAAAGAAACCGATGTGTTTTCAACTGGCTTTGCGGTACTGTCGGCGAAAAAAGTTCCGTATAGCTATCTTTATTGTGCGGTCACCCAAGAAGAATTTGTTGGGTATTTGGTGAACGCAACAAATGGTGCGGCTTATCCAGCGGTTAAGCCTGTACACTTTGAGGTGGCCGATATTTTGAAGCCGGATGATAAGGTGTTGGAGCAATTTCACAGTGTAGCTGATTCAATTTACAGAAAGAAAGAAGCACTGGAAAATCAAAACCATAACCTAAGAGAGTCAAGAGATTTAATTTTACCGAAGTTGATGAGCGGAGAAGTGGAGGTGTGAATTTATGGGACGGCGAAATTTTTTGCAGATTTTACAAGATGCGAAAATTGATATTAAAAGAGAGTATCAGAGACTATTTGATTTATTTTATACACAAAGTGCTCCTGATTATAATGGAAGATATCAAACTCTAAGAGGGGTATGCGAAAATAACTTTCTGATTGTTCCATTTCGGGGAACTTGTTTGTCACTAAATGATTTTGATGACTTTTATAACTATAACTTTGTGAGAGAACCATGGGGATTTAATCTGGATTATCTTCTCTCTTTTTGCGAGTACTCTTGTAATTTTATAAAATGGATGAGTCCAAAAAATCCGTTATGTACTAGCGCAAGCACAAATCAGCAGCAATTTTATCTCCAACAAGTAAGAACTGTAATTGAAGAGATAGGGTATATGGAAATAGTAGAGCAAGACATTACGCTATTTGTTCCCAAAAAACAAGAGGCAATAGCGGTGTCCGAAATTGTGGCTCCCGAGATTTCCTATAAGGTGCTTGAATATAATCACTATACGATGAAAGGTGATATTGCACGAAAAAGAGAAACTCTTCGTATATTGGCTGACCAGTTAGAACCAAAGCGTGCGGAACTGGCAACAATAAATAAAGAACTGGCAAGTAATGTGTTCTTTATGTTCAATAACATGAATATCCGGCATAACAACCGCACAAAAGGAAACAAGAACAACTATAAAGAAGTGATTGCTGAGATGTCGCAGGACGAACTTGAAAACTGGTATGATGAAACGTACCAGCTGTGCCTGCTGGCATTTTTGGAATTGGACAATGTGGAAAGAACAAAGAAAGTGGCCGAACTAAAGGCGAGCTTTGGAAAATAAAAGGTATCTTGGAGAAAAAACAAGGGCGTGATTTTATGGGAGAAAATACAGAAGAATTAGTGGTCTCGCTTGAAAATTCGCTCTCAAGTGATATTTGCGATACTGTGGGAGATTTAGCAGAAGTCGGACTTGATGCAGTAATGGATGATGGAATACTAAAGGATATTCCAATTCTTTCAACGGTAGTTGGACTTTATAGGATTGGTCACACGATTCGAGAGAGACATGAAATCAAACAACTTGCATTGTTTGTGGCAGAACTGAATAGAGGCTGCACAGACGAAAGCAAAAGAAAGCAACTGCTTGAAAAACTGAATAGTGATACACGGAAGAGTAAACAGGAAATTGAATATATTCTGGTTGTGCTGGATAACTATCTCGAATATGAAAAATCACAAATGCTGGCAAAATTGTATATTGCTTACCTAGAAGAGACAATTACATGGGCAGAGTTCGCCGAGTACGCATCAATGGTAAGGCAACTTGTTCCGGGGGACAAAGAGCTGTTAAAGATAAACCATCATGTGCGTAAGCAATCACAGTGTAGAGATTTGTTACGGTTGACCGCGCTGGGCTTGATGTATGAGCAAAATACACCATTGTTTCCAGATAAAGATAATAATACGATTAAAGATGATGAGACCTCCTATACAATAACAGAGTTCGGTCAGAAGTTTATTGACATTGTGGGATAAAATGAGGTGATTCTATGAGCCGCGAATACTCCGAAAATGTCCTTGTCCAGAACAGCGCAGGCAACCTGCTGCAAAATGTTCTGGGCTGGGAGGTCGTGCTGGCTTACAACTCCGAAAAGCTGGGACCGGACGGGACGTTAGGCCGCACCAGCTATGGGGAAGTGTTGCTGACCCGGTATTTTCGGCAGGCACTTTTGCGGCTGAACCCGTGGCTCACCCCGAACCAGCTGGACGAGGTGCAGAAGAAATTCACGGCGCACGTTTCCACTGCATCCCTGATGCAGATCAATGAGGAAAAGTATTTTCTGCTGCGGGATGGCATCCCGGTGACGGTCAAGCGGCCGGATGGCCGCACCGAAATCCGAAGCGCGGCGGTGATCGACTTCAAAAACCCGGAAAACAATCATTTCCTCGCCGTAAAAGAAATGAAGATCCACTCGCAGCTGTACCGCTGCAGAACGGACATCGTGGGCTTTGTCAATGGCATTCCGCTGCTGTTCATCGAGCTGAAAAAGCCTACCGTGGATGTGCAGAACGCCTACATAGACAATTACCGAAATTATCTCGATACCATTCCGCAGCTGTTCTATTACAATGCCTTCCTTATGCTGTCCAATGGATTGGAAGCCAAGGTGGGCACGCTTGGCAGCAAGTACGAGTTCTTCCACGAGTGGAAGCGTCTGAAGGAGAGCGATGCAGGCAGAGTGGAGCTGGAAACCATGCTGCGGGGCATCTGCGAGAAAAAGACTTTCCTCGATCTGCTGGAAAACTTCATCCTTTACGACCATTCCGGTGGACGCACCACCAAGATTCTGGCCCGCAACCACCAGTATCTCGGTGTCAATGAGGCTGTCAGTGCTTACGAGAACCGCAAGCTGAAAGACGGCAGGCTGGGTGTGTTCTGGCACACGCAGGGGTCGGGCAAAAGCTACTCCATGGTCTTTCTGGCGCAGAAGATCCGGCGCAAGTTTGCAGGCTCGCCCACCATTGTGGTACTGACCGACCGTGACGAGCTGAACCGGCAGATCAGCGATACCTTTGAAAACTGCGGTCTGCTGGGCAAAACCAAGGCTTCGCAGTTCATTGCATCCAGCGGTACAGACCTTGTAAAAAAGCTGCAGGGCAACCCCAGCTTTGTGTTTACCCTGATCCAGAAGTTCAACCTGCCCAAGGAGCCGCCCATCTACCCGGATCACGACATTCTGATTTTGTCGGATGAAGCCCACCGCAGCCAGTACGGCATTTTTGCAGACAACATGATGCACCTGCTGCCCACGGCATCCCGCATCGGCTTTACCGGTACGCCGCTTCTGGCGGATGATCATATCACGGAGCGCACCTTTGGCGGGTATCTGTCGGTGTATGACTTCAAGCGGGCGGTGGAGGACGGCGCAACGGTACCGCTGTACTATGAAAACCGTGCGGATAAGATCGCCCAGTTAGACAAGCCGGAGATCACCGGGCGGATCCTGGATGCCATTGAAGCGGCCGACCTTGATCCTTCGCAGGAGGAAAAGCTGGAACGCGAGTTTGCAAAGGAGATCCATATTCTCACCGCAGATGAACGGCTGCGTTCCATTGCAAAGGACTTTGTGGAGCATTACTCTGACCTTTGGACCAGCGGCAAGGCGATGTTTGTCTGCCTGAATAAGGTCACCTGTGTGCGGATGTACAACTATGTGCAGGAATGCTGGCAGGCAAAGATCAGGGAGCTGGAAGCCCGGCAGGGCACAGTGACCCAGCAGGAAGCACAGGAGCTTGCCCGTAAACTGGCATGGATGAAAGAAACCGAAATGGCAGTGGTGATCAGTCCGGAGCAGAACGAGGTGCAGACCTTCAAAAAGTGGGGACTGGATATTCTGCCGCACCGTGCCAAAATGGAAAAGAGGGAGCTGGATAAAGAATTCAAGGACAGCAAGAATCCGTTCCGGGTGGTGTTCGTCTGTGCCATGTGGCTGACGGGCTTTGATGTAAAGTGTCTGTCCTGTCTGTATCTGGACAAGCCGTTGAAAGCCCATACCCTGATGCAGACTATTGCTCGTGCAAACCGTGTTTCGGAGGGCAAGAGCAACGGCCTGATCGTGGACTATATTGGTATCGTAAAGGCGCTGCGCAAGGCTCTGGCAGATTATACGGTCAGCAAGAACAGCCCGGCGGGCATTGACCCAACGGTGGACAAAACGGAGCTGATTCAGCGCATTTGCGCGGTCATCGGAAAAACGGACGGCTTTCTGGCAGAACACGGGTTCCGGCTGCAGGAATTGGTGGACGCACAGGACTTTGAAAAGATGAGCCTTGTACAGGATGCAGTCAACGCGATGTGCGAGACGTTGGAAACCAAGAAAACCTTCCAGACCTATGCGTCTGAACTGGCGCGGCTGTTCCGCTACGCAGATCGTGACGATGTGGACGATACCGTGCGCGCCCGGAAAAACGCAATTCTCGCCATCTACGAGGGCTTGCAGCAGAAGCGGAAACACGCGGACAATACCGACCTGATGGTGCAGATCAACGGCATCGTCAACGAGTACATCCATGTGGAAAAGCCGGATCAGGAGGCTGTACCATCCCGGCAGTTTGACATCAGCAAAATTGACTTTGACCTGTTGAGCCGGGAGTTTGCCCACACCCGGCGGAAGAACCTTTTGCTGCGCGATCTGGATGAACTGGTGAATCAGCAATTGGCGAAAATGCTGTTTGCAAACCCGCAGCGCATTGATTATTATGACCGCTATCAGGAGATTATCGATGCCTACAATGCGGAGCAGAACCGGGCAACCATTGAGAAAACCTTCATGGATCTGATGGAGCTTGCAAGTTCACTGGACACGGAGCAGCAGCGCTATGTGCGTGAGGGCTTTTCCAGCGATGAGGAACTTTCAGTGTACGATTTGCTGTTTTCGGAGAACCTCACGAAGCAGGAAATTGAAACGATCAAGAAGGTGTCTGTGGACTTGTTGACAAAAATCAAACAGCAGATTGCCAAACTCGACCATTGGACGGACAAGCAGGAAACTAAGGCGATTGTGGATAACCTGATTCGCAATACCCTTTGGCAAGAACTTCCCAATAGCTATGATGTAAGCGATATCCAGACCTACCAGAAGAAAATCTACGAGTATGTATATATGCGCTACCCGGAAGTAGCATAACGCAAAAATCACCCCAGAGAGAACGCACAAGAGGCGATTCTCTCTGGGGTGATTGCGTATCAAATCATCTGAAAATGCCGTAGGGCCTCCACAATTGCATCCTCTTTTTCCTTCGGACACTGGGGCTGCTTCGCATTTTCATTTTTCGCTTTATGGTAATTCTCTCGCTCGATGATGCCGTACTTCTGCTTCACCTGTGCGATATAGAGGTTGGAAACCCTCAACTGATGATGTTCCCATACATGCTCCCGAATCTCATGGTAAGTTGCCTTGCTTTCCGCAGCAGTCACATCCAGCTCATCCATGCTGACGTCCACTTCGATGTGTCGCTCGACATGGAGTTTGGTCAAAAGGAGAACCGCTTCCACGTGGCTCGACACCTGCAAATTGATGTTATAATCGTACATTTTCAGGGTTCGTTCTGGGGAACAATGCGATGCAGGCATGAGGAAAAGGGCGGGGGAGAGCAGAGAGGGTAGTCGTTCTGGGGAACAGGGCAATATTACACAGGGTCGTGGTTGATTACATAAACAGTGTTGCGAGAAGCACCTTCCTTATTCAACCAGCGGTCATCTACCATCTTGACTAAAAGGTTTCGTGCGCGACGCTGCCCGATGTTTAACAAAGTAGCAGCTTGGGTAGTTGTAATGGATGGATTTTCGAGGACATAATTGTAAATTTGCCGCTCTTGTTCATTTGTCGGCACTCACATTATGCTGAGGAATGTCCTGAGCAGCACTGGCGGCATTCAGTTGGTTACGATAGATATTGATACGCAAATCAACTTCACCGCCGATGAATTCTGGCTCTCGAAGACCATAGGCTTTGACCTTTCCCATGATGCGCGGAATACCACTGCCCCAGCGTTCGATGAGATTCATATAGGCAAACGCATAGGCGAGAGCTTCATTACGAATTTTAGAGTATCCTTCTTTCATGCGCTCCAAGGTTTGCCCCATTGGAAGTTTGCCTGGAGAAGTGATTTCGAGGCGGTCATCATAGAGAGCAATCTGAATGTTCACGAATAGCATCTGGGGGAATTTCGTAAACATCCTGTCGGTAGACACCATTGAAAGAAGCACCCATGCGGATATTACGGAGTGCAAACTGATAGGCCTGTTCGATTTGTTCCCAGAGAGGACCAGTATATTCACGACGATCTACAAAGATTTCTTTTGTAGTACCTTTGAATACACCGCATTGAATAGCAAAATGAAGCGGACCAGTGCCTGTCAGGATGGCATAGGCATTTGTGGGATAGTACTTTTTATCCTGTTCGACAAGGATACCCCAAGAGCATAGCTGCTGGATACCAACATTACGAATGGCAGTCTTTTGCTCATCGGTAAGGGCGTTCTTTAATGCCTGCTTTTTCATGTCTTTGCAAAGAGCAGAGATGTCAGATTTGGCAATTTTCCAGCCAGTGCAGAGCGTTTGGTCAAAATGGCGATTGCTACCTTCAAAGGTGAGCTCTTTGATCATGGCTTCATCAGCAAGGCGTGTAGTGCCAGAAACACGGACAAATACGCCATTTTCCTTGCCAAGGGATTTGATGTAGTAAGGACGCTGTCGGCCTTCAAAAATTTCGACGATGATAGCTGTCTTTCCGCCGAAATCTTGCAATGTGATATCGGGAATAATTGCAGGTTCACAACTATCGGATATGGCATTTGCAATGGCATCCATCACTCGAAAAACATCTTCCTTTGGAAAGCCAACGAACTCTTTAGTGTCATCGACAACGCCAAAAACGATTTTACCGCCGCCACCATTGGAAAATGCGACCACGGACTTCATATACTTGATGCTCTTTTCTGGGAGTCTTTCTTTAAATTCGATATTTTTGGACTCACCAGCGAGAATATCATCAATGGTCATGGGGAGTCACCTCGCTTGTGTTCTTGATTTAATAGTACCATGGAAGTGCAGGAAGTTCAATAAAAAGATTATACCACAAATAAATTGGAAATACTAGGGTTGCTATGGTTATCAATTGTACAGTGCTTGATAATACTGAACGATTGTGATATCTTCTCTGTAATGGAAGCATTAAAGATAAAGCTGGATTGGAGGATAAGAATAATGTCAGTGAAAACGGGAGAAAATGTTTTTACCAGAAAATATGATAAGTTAATGTTTCGTTATCCGGTAAAAGTTGTGTTAGGAACCGGTGAAAATGAAGAGATAGTAGAAGGTGTAATTGATACAGGAAGCCCTGTATGTGGAGTGACAAAACGACTAGCAGATAAGTTTGGCTTAAAGAAACTAGGTGCAACTTCAGTTTCACCAGCGTTTGGTGGAAAAAGTGAACGAATGCTCTACTGTGTAGACTTCCTATTGGAGGATTGTTTGAGGTTTTCTGACATGAGAGCAACAGAAATTGAAAAAGGATATGATGGAGCTGAATTTATTGTTGGATGTAATGTGCTGTGTTTAGGTGATTTTGTAATAACTAATAAGGACCGCAAAACGACAATAAGTCTAAGACTTCCGTCAGATAAAGAAATTGATTTCATGGTGGAATAAGACACTAAATTTAATGATTTCCATGATAAGGCTATCTTGGCAGAAATAATGGAAATGACGTATAAAGGCAAACTTTGCAGGCTTTCTTTTAAGGACCTTCAATATAGTAGATGCACTTACTGCTCATTAGTCCACCCTGTTTTCCGGTTCATCTAACAGGAAATCTATAAGCCATACAAAAACAATACTTGGAATTTTATCCTCGACGGAGAGATACTAGGATTGCATCTTTTAGATGACAAGAGAGTTCAAATACTTTTTCTGGTATGACAAAATTTGTCTGCATATAATAAATACTGGCTTTTTCTCTAAGTCGATCGAACTGCTTTTTATCTGCACAAGTTAATTCGGTACTCCTTTTTAGAATAACAGGATCTTCGAATTCGGCATAATATTCAATATGCTTCTCAGAGATTTCTCGCCAAAGTTCAAAAAACTTTTG
>OGQW01001563.1_pt1 | contig 13432 bp, 13 predicted proteins | sample 1553301 | NCBI WGS metagenome assembly OGQW01 (sample SAMEA2579974, study PRJEB22360) | human gut metagenome
TAGCCACAAAGTAGTACTACTTTTGGTCGTGCCAAGCATTTTTATGCTTGGTTTTTTCTATATATTAAAGCTTTTTCAGCTTAAACATATCTATCTATTCATTTGACATCGAGCTGCTGCAAGCGATACTTCACATTCTATCGCTATTTCTGTTGCAGTCATTCCATGTATCAAATCATGCGGGATAAGTAATTCTCCTCCAAATGCATCCGCCTGCCATTCTGGATTCATATAAGTTTTTACTTCTCCTTCCATACGTGCAAAACTTATATTTTCCCTTGTGTGCTGTAATAAATGAAATAATTCATGTGCCATTGTTAATCGATCTCTTCCGCTTCCTTCACACGCTCTGTCATACACATCTTCTCTAATCTGAATCTCATTCTTATCTGGAAAAGTCAGGCCATGACATTCTCCCATTTCAGATTTCGTTTTTACTACAAGTGAAAATCCTTCATCGACTCTTGGTAATGTCACTTCTAAAAAATGCACAATATCAAAATACAATTCATTTGAACTCCCCTCTATGAGTCTTATCAAGTTCGCCATACGACGAATGTCTTTTCTAGATAACGGTTCCGCAACGCATTCCGCCACTTTTCATCATCTCCCTCTGTCTACATCTTGTCTAACATTTTCTGTAACTCATTAGCTTGCTTTATTGTAAGCCCTCTAAATTTTCTTGCAAAAGATAATGCTACTTCTACATTTTCCGTATCATTTAAATCAATTGTTAAATCTGATTTATTCTCATATGCAGCGCTTTGCAATTCTCTTGCCTCATCATCACTCAGATCGTACATCTCCATAATGTCATATATCCATGCATCTGGTACTGTTCTTTTTCCGTTTTCGACCGCTGACAAATATGCTGTCGTAACACCCAGTTTGCCAGCCATGTCTTTTAATCGCTCATCTTTTTCAATTCTCAACTTTCTGAGTTGTTTTCCGAATCTTGTCAGCATAGTCTCTTCCTCCTCACAGGTATTATAATACATCAACTTGTTTCTATTGTCAACAACTTGTTGAAAAATTATTCTTATTGTTTTTATTCTGGTTAAAAAAAGAGCCAAGATATGATATACACTCTTGACTCTTTTTGTTTATTCACTTGTAGCAACGAGTTGTAGTAATGTTGTAGCAATGTTGTAGCAACGAGTCACTTTTCATTGCTTTTTACCACTTCTATCGTTCCTAAAAACCACGTATTTAAGCGGTTTCCTAGAATTTACCTGCTTTAGCAGCTTCTTCAATGTAAATTTAAAAGTACAGGTTTATGCGGTTTGTTTGGCGTGTTTATGGTAATGATATAGCAACTGTCTAATTCCTATAACGTTTATTTTGGGGGTTCGGGTTTACTTTATCATCGACGATCATTCTATATCTTCATGATAAACTATTCGATATTATTAGTCAATAAAGACTTTATCCTGTAATACCATCAGCAATCGCTTTTGCAATCTTTTTGTATCCAGTTTTCTTATATAGATCATAGTCATCTTTATCATCGACAAAACATACCTCGATTAGGATTGCTTTATTGATCGTATGATTAAGATAATACAGATTTCCTGTTGTTTTAATTCCTCTGTTTGTAAATCCTCGCTTTTTCATGTTTGCTAAGATTCTGTTACCAACAGTTTTCTTAATCCCTACACTCTGAGTGCACCAGATTTCTGTCCCTGCAATTTTCTTGTCTCCCTTGTGATCGTTTCGACCCGAATTAAGATGAATCGAAACATCTAATGCTGCTTGTCTTTTGTTGCACTTAGTACAGATTTTTCTGAGAACGTCCGTCTGACTGGTTCCATTGCTGACTGTACAATTATATGCCTTATGTCCCTTTTTCTTCAATAACCTTACAACCTCTTTGCAGATTTTTCTGTCTTCTCTGCTCTCATCTAATAAGTCACTTGCTCCACAGGCAATCTTACCTGCGGGGTTGTGACCGCCATGAATATTATATACTGCCATTATTCTTCCTCCTGATCTTTATTTACTACTTTGTCTGCTACTTCTAAGCCTTTTGTTAATGCTTTTGGTACGTTATATCCTGCTTCCACAAAATTTTCCACGATAGATCGAATCTCATTGATCAGCAATGACGCCAATACAAACCATCCAAGTAATGTTGTAATCCCCAGATCTACGCCAATTACTTTTCCAATCTCAATGAAAACTGCTGATGATCCGAATGCTACCATTATCATAATCCAGTATCCTAACTTTTTCATGACACCTCTCCAGCCAATTCGTGAACTTACTTTTCCTTCCATCTTCGCGCCCATCCAACCAGTAAACTGATCCGCTACATTCAGTGCCAGATAAGCCACAAAAAGAATCCAGTGTTCGCCTAAAATGTAACTCAGTACGGCAACGATTGATCCTGTCACTGCATTATATGTGTCAATTACATTGTTTGTCATTTTCTTCATTTCCCTCACTTTCCTTTCTTTACAGAAAATATTATTTTGTTGCATAAAAATAAGACCGCTGTGGGTCTTGCTCTGATTTCCATATTCAGCTCCTTTATGAACATTTTGGATCTTCTAATCGTTTCCTGAGAGTTTTATATATAGTTCCATCCGGTCCTGTTCTTGCATCAACAATTTCTACATCTGATGGAGATGAAGAACTAAAGTTTTTGACCAATTGCTCATATTGATTCTCGAGATCACTCTGTCTTTTATCACAATCGTTTGCAATCTCATTGCTTCTTTTAATACCGTCATGAATTGCCTGCCGTACATCCTTTCCCAGAACTGCTTTCAATATATCATTTAAAACTTTTGTTATATCAATCATATTTTTTCCTTTCCGCAACAGCACAGCTAAATTCTGAGATAGCAGGATCAAAACAATGCGGAGCAAGTTATCAAGGAAGTTATTTCTATCCAGAAACATTTTCTTCCAGTGGAAATAAAATCGGAAAAATATTCGTTTTTTGGGCACGAATAAAAAATTCTTTAGCAATGCCAGCAAATTGGTATAATTTATGCAATTTCGTGGACAAACCAGTAACAGAAATTACTGGTTGGTGTCCATGCAATATATTTGTAGACGGAACCGATCCACGAGATGTTAGTTGTGTTTACCACAATGAGTATGGATTAAGAATTGTAGTTCCTAACGGATGTACAATTCCAAAAGATTCCTGGATAAATATAAATGGATGTCTTTTACTTAAATAATAATTATCATTTAAGTCCAAAAACTCTGATATATTTAACTCCGTGATCAGCAGACAATTTTACAGCCATAGATGTATCGCTTGCATATGTAAAAGACACTATAGATATCGTGCTGTCATCCGAACCATGAGCCACGAAATTATAGGATTTTCCTATTTTTTCGAAAATGGTTCTTGGAACAGTTACAATGCTACGAATATCATCATCACTAGCACCGAACGCAAATACGATAAATTTGTAATCACTTAGTTTTCGGTTATTATAATGATTAATTACTTGGCTTGTTGTTGTAACAGAAGTTCCTACTATGATTGTATCATAATCAGAATTTAGCTGTGCTGTTGCTGTTTATTTTTTGTCTTTTTCGAAATAAATGCACGGAGATCTGCTCCTAAATTTAATTTTTTGCATAAAAATAAAATCTCCTTCCCTTTTTAGCAGATTTAATAGTTTATATATTAGATTGATTATTATTCTTTAAGCTGCATAACGAATATATTCATACTCAATCGCCCGATCTGAAGCATCATAATAAACATTTGCAGTCATATTTATGTCAGCATGTCCCATTAATATCGCAACATTCTGCAATGGCATTCCTCTCATTATGAGATTTGTACATAATGTCCGCCTAAATTTGTGCGGATGGGCATATACGTTACACATTCTTCCAAGTTCTCTTACTACTCGCTCAATGCCATCCTTTTGTAATCGATCATACGGAAATCGCTTAGATGTAAAAAGAGCAATATTATTATCTTGCCTTATTTCTAAGTATCTGTTGAGATAAATCATAGCAGTATCTGAAATAAATACCGTTCTCTCCTTATCTCCCTTTCCTACAATTCGTACTTTCTTTCTCAGAAAATCTACGTCATTCAAGCTTATATTACTTAACTCAGACACGCGACAACCTGTGCATGCAAGCATTTCTATAAGAGCCCTGTCTCTTATGTCTGTACAAGCTATACGTATACGTTCCATCTCGACTGCTGTAAATGCCTTCTTCTTTTTCTTTGTTACTTTGATTTTCTTTATTTTTCTTGTTGGGTCTTTATCAATATATTCTTCATCAACCAACCACGAGAAAAAAGAAGATATCGCTGATCGCTTATTGTTAAGAGATAAATTCGATATACCTCTGCTTTGTTTATACGCATACAAAAAACTTCGAATATCTGTTGCATCTATAGCCTTTATATCTTTACCTACAAAGTAATCTGTAAACTGAGTCAGGTGTAAATTATATTGCTCAATCGTTCGATTTGACTTGTTTTCTACGATCAGCGTCGCAAGGAACGTATCTTTTAGCTTCCTTAAACTGTCATTGTATTCCGTCAATTCCGTCGATTCTTTCTTAATCTGTACATCTCGGAACTCTTCTACCAGCACATTTTCAAGATAATCTAGCTCTTTTTTCTTAATTCTATTGCCCATTTTGATTAGCACGTTACTTATAATTCTGTCACGCATAATACTTTCTCCTTTGTGTGTTATGTGTGCATTATACTCTTTTCCGCTGCGGAGGATTCGTAGACTTCCGCAGCTAAATTCTGATAAGACTTGGAAACGAATCTTTGACGGAAAATTATCTGAAGAATTTACCGTGCCCAGTCAATACAAAGAGATCGTAATTCAGATAACAATTGCATACCAAGGTGCTTCGGATATCACACTTCCTGAGATATACATCAATGATTTAGTCCATGGTGGAATAAGATTACATCTTATCGATATAACGATACTTACAACGCTTGCATTTTGATGAACTATAATAACGGAAGTAGAAAAATTAAAATGAATGAAACATGGTTTGTTTGTAATCCGTCAAGTGATAATATATCCTATATCGTCTATGGCAAAGAATAAGGCTAATATTTGTAAGCCAAAACAATCGTTTTATTTATAGGACAATTGCCTAGAACATGATTATCCGTCTGAGTTAATCTAAATTTGAAAGAATTGGGACCTGGAATATCTTCGAGATGTATAAGTCCATATCTCCCGTCTGTACTCATAAACGCATTAGTAATGCAATCAGTATACTTGATGTTATAAGTGTCAATACCTGGATTATCTGTCCACATCTGTCCGTATGCATCTGATGTGCCGGATAACTTCATCGATATAAAGTGCATTCCGGATATATCAGAATTTAACTGCGCAATATCTGTGTGTGCATCCGCAATCCCCTGCTCCATATGATTAAAATTTTCTGCTGACAAAGGTGTATTCCCCTTTACCCATGTTTTCTTTGTATATGCCATTTTCTATTTCTCCTTTCGTTCTAACAACAGTAAATCTGATCTTCGCTATTACTGCAGCAATAGATCATCTGTCCTTTTACAAGCTCTGCCGTTACATATTTTGTTGTTCCATCTAATTGTGTCAATACAAGCGTTGTTCCACTGGCAGAAATTCCTGTAATCGCCTTATTTGCGTCTGTCTGTTTTGCAGCCGTATAACCTAACGCTGTGTTTACGTTTGATGCCGTTATTTCTCCTCTTATTGTTGCACTGGATTTATTTTCAACACTTCCTAATCCTACTTGAGACTTTGTGACTCCGTGAGGATTGTTTTTGTTTCCTGTGTGATTACTCACATAGTTTTTTATTTTATTCCACAGCTTCAAAAGTCCTGTTTCATCTAAATAACTTGCCATCTAATCACCATTCCTTATGTAAGATTTGTATCCATCCATGTGTTCGTGATCGCAGATATTTGGAATTTTTCCCCTAGTGCATCCCACGCTTTTCCGTTCCATGCAATATTCATCCCTGCGGCTCCATAAGATGACGCTGCTACAATATCATAAACATCTCCTGTTGTTTGTCCAGATGTTGGCAATTTATCTTCTGTCGCCACAGACCCTCTATATTTATACACACCAGTAATATCGGATTTTTTTGCGTATGTGCTTGATAAGGTTGCATTTGTTGGAAGATCATCGAGTTTTGCCTTATCTGTGTGGGACATAAGTCCTGGAATGCTAACATCCGCAGTTGGCAATTCTACTGATGTGTGCATAAGGATGTTGGAAGATGTATTATTTCCCAATCCTATAGTCATCTTATGCTTTTCAGGGTTAACACCCAATATTAAATCTAATCGTTTCCAATCACCACTACCACTTAAAAATGCTTCATTATGTCCAGTACTTGGAGCCGGTACTAATCCATGTGTACCAGATGCAGAATCCGTGGCTCCTTTAAAATCACTATAAGTTGTATTGCTGTCCGCACCCCATACCGCTGTTCCTTCTGAACTCCATCTTAGAATCTGCCCAGAGCTACCGCCGGCAGGAATATGCTTGTTTCCTGAACTCGTAGGATGTGCATATTTATTTGCCCCTTCCGCGATTCCTGCGAGCTTTGTTTTTTCTACTGTTGTATAATCATTTGTAGACAATCCTTTGCCATCTGCTTTATCTACTTTTCCTGAGATCATATTCGTTATCTTTGCTACTATCTTCTGCCAGAGATATAAGACACCGTTTTGATCAAGATAATTATTATCTGCCATTGTTTTCTCCTTTAATTTAAGATTCCCTCTAAAACTTCATTTGTGATTGGTTCCAGGTTTAATCCTGGAAGGTTGTACATTTCTGTTCTAACTTCACTTATCTGAGCCTTTAAATTTACAGAATCGTTTACCTGTTTGTCTGTCAATGTACTGATTGTTCTTCCAAGAGTTATTTTATTATTTGTTGGATTCTCAAGATCTAGTTCATATTTACTTACAAGATAGTACGTGCCCACATCTCCGAATGTGCTCATGATTCCATGCTGTGTAGAAATGCAAGGAACAAGATCTCCCAACCTGATAGAATTTATATCTACATCAATCATATGAAGATCCACTGCAGTAAGTTCAATTGTAGTTGCCAGATTGATACACGTTTGCAGATATTTCTTGGCTTCTTCTAATAATGTGTCTGGATCATAAATATCCGAAAAATCAACCTTATCATAAATCCATCCATATAAATTTACCGCTTCTTGGTTATATACATAATCTGTTCCATCATGGCCATTTGCCGCTTTAATATCGACATTTTTATTATCAACAACTGCTCCCAGCGGGATGATTGCTGTTTTAATATCTTCTGCCTTCGAATACTTCTTTAGATCAAGCAGATTCTCTCCAAAACGGATCACTTGATTACTTACTTTCCCATATTGCTTTACGTAGTCAAGATATCTGATTCCGTTTTCATGCCTTACTCGAAGATAGCCGTCGTATTTACCTAAAAAATTAGAACCAAGAAAATCCCATGTCTTTTCATAGTTCGTAGACAATTTTGTAATGGTTACGCTATCTATATCGATTACTCCAATTGTAAAACGCTTTGCTTCTTCTACCTGCGCGTTATGTTCTTCAATCAATCTCTTGAATATTTCAATATTCGTATCTGCCTGACCTATTTCTGTTGTTTCAGTACCATAATCATGCGCACGTTGTACTGAATCTAACAAAAAAGCAAGCTCCCCTTCACAGGAAATCTGTCCAGTGTTTTTGAAGTCTTGTTCGTTTGTCAGACTTCTTCCAGAAAACAATAATTCATCGTCTGCATATACTTCAATCTTAGATTTTAGTTTATTTACGTCATTTACATGAGGATGTGTTGAAAGCATTCCAAAATCAAGATTTCCTGTTTTATTCAGTTCCAATGAGATTTTAGGTGAAAGCACATGATAATCTGGATCACGAATATCATGTAGCACTTTTCCATCACACAATACTCTATACATTTACAAACTACCTCCTCGATAATCAATTGAAATAACGCCAGTTCCTTTGAACGTTAAAATATTATCTCCTTCTGTCAACCAGATGTTAAACACTTTATTTCTGCCTGCGAGAAGTGAATATTCTGTGCCATTGTAACTAACTTTCATTGCTGTACTACATTCAATAACTGGAATGATCCGTTTTCTTCTTCCTGGAATGCATAACTGATACTCTCCATTGACTTTAATACCCTTATATTCTCTTATAATGTCTGTTTCAAAATTGAAGGTATCCCATTCCCAGTCTTCAAGGGATGAATATCTTTCATACTTATACGGATCAACATCTCCTGAAATCACAAGCTTTCCATTTACTCTGTCAGTTTTTTCAACGTCAATTGTGAATCTTCCAATATAATAAAAACTAGGATCTGTATCGAGTATGATCTTCACTCTCTTACCCACAAGATTATTTGCAATTTCAGAAATGCACATTCCCCACTGAAAGAAATCTTCGTCCGGAGTTTCAAACTCTAAAGAGATGTTTCGGTTTTTATACTTCACATCTCCGCCAGTAATCGCTTCTGTGATATCCAGTGTTCCGTCTGCCCCTGGAATATCCTGTTCATAAGTTTTTGGTTCCGGAAAACCAAGAGTAATCGCAGTCCATCCAAGATCCCAATCTCTCAATGTATGTTTTTCTCCAATCATTACTCCTAATGCTCCGCCTGCCATTTTACACACCTCCTCTTGATTTTCTGGTTGCAATCGTATTCAGCTCTGTATCCATATACGGAGCAATCATTCTTGTAATTTCTCGTCCATCTACGATCACTGGAACTTCAATTCGTTCTGGCCCAGTATAAACTACTGATGGCACTCCATCAGATGATTCTGTTTGCACAACCGGCTGCATCCTTGTTGTGATCGTCTGCATCTGCAGGTTAATCGCATCCTGCATCCTTGACTGAATATCTTGAACGTTCAACTTCGCTTTCGCAAATTTCTGCGCCATGTTCTGAGAAATCGTTCCCATTTGTTTATACAGATTTGGCGCTTCTTTTTCATGTCCTTTGATTGCTCCCTGAATATCATAAGAACCAATCTTTGCAAATTCTCGAGATGGGGAATGAATCTTAAGTGTCTTTTTGGCTGTCTTAATAATATTCTGGCAGATTTTCTTCGTGGATTTGCTGAGGTTTCTGGTTTCGCTTTCCATACCTGCAGTTAACCCTTTAGCAATATTAACTCCTGCCTGTTTCATCTCTTTCTGCAGATCATCTGTGACTGTTTTCATTTCAGATTCATAATTCGCTTGAAGTTTTGCGAGATCATCTCCAAAGAAGTTTTCAGAAAATGTTTTGGACATGCTCTGTTGCTGATTCCACTTATTAATGTAAGCCTGCTGTTCAGCTTCTGACATATGCTGAAACCATGCCATATAAGCGTTTCCTGCATCAATATCCATTCCAAGAATCTTTTCCATCATAGATTCAGGAATCTTGTTTTCTAGTAACTTCAAGTTCTTCTGATACTTTTCAATATCCATGATATTCTGATCAAGGTTATAGATATTTCCCCAAGCCTGCTGCTTATCAGTTAAACTATCCATCTTGCTCTTGATGTTGTTATACGCTTCCTGGTATTCATCTGACAGGTCCTGCAACTTTTCCTGGGCAATCTTATTTAATCGATCAGCTTCTTTCTCAAATGCATCATTGTATGCTGCTGCCGTTTTTTCTCCTGCAATTTTTAATTGCTTTTCTTCTGCAGCATTCTGCTTCTTTAACTTTTTCAGCTGTTTTTTTAATTTTGCTTTTTTCTTTTTATTTTTTGTCTTACTGATCTTATCTTGAAGATTTTTCTCTGCTGTATCGTGCTTTGAAGAAACTTTACTTGTCTGCTGATCAATAATCTCTTGTACTGTTTCTGATGATCTTGACTTGGCTGTGTTGAGTGCTTCGGATATTCCAGATACAAGGTTATTTCCAATATCGGAATAATTTCCTTTTTTCGATGCACTCTTAGCTGCAGATAATGCTTCATTCACAGAAAGCTTCATTTCTGCATTGAGTTCTGTCTGCCCTTCTCTGACACCTTTTGCTACACCTGCTGGAATATTCTTGCCGATCGCATCTTTATATACACGAGATGGAGAATGGATTCCTAAGGCTGTTGCTGTAGCTTCTACCGATGCGTTAGCCATCTCTCCAGAAGCATCTTCCACATCCTTCGTATACTTTCTGATACCTGCTGCCATTCCTAACGGCATCCATTTTCCTACGTCACTTTCCATGACACGAGATGGCGAATGAATCTTACCTTCTGCTTTTGCGGCTGCAACTGCTGCTCTCACTGCTTCTCTTGCGGCTGCTGATACAGCACCGGAATTTGAATTGATACCAGATGCTAATCCAAGAGATAAATTACCACCAACAGATACAAAAGAAGATTTCTGTGCACTTGCTCCGGAAGAACCTGCTTTAGATACTTTTGAACCGGCTGATTTTGCTGTTCCAGACTTCGATGTAATCCCTTTGGAAAATTCCGATGTCATCTTTCCGCCGGCTGTTTTTGCTTTTCCTGAACCGGAAGCAAGCCCTGTTGCGGTTGTTTTGCTTATTTTATCTGCGGCTGATTTTGCTTTACCAGATCCTTTTGAAAAAGAAGATAAATAACTATTAAACGATTGAACTCCGGCACTTGAATTATTCGTAGCAGTAATCTTACTTGCTTTTTTGATTGCTGTGCTATTTTTCTTAACTGTAGTAGCTGCTTTTCCTGTTTTGGTTGCAATAGCATCAAACGAGCTTGCTGCAGCTGAATTATCTACCTTGCCGATTTTTAAACTGTTTTTTATCTTTGTTGCCTGGCTTTTTGTCTTTTGCGCTGTACTATCAATAGCTTTTGTAAGACCAAATGCATTCTGATCTCCGGATAAGTCTATCTTTGTTAGTTCTTTGATTGCATCTTGAACTGGCGTCTTTCCTTGTGCAACTTTCGTTGCAAGTTCTGTTGGAATCTTAGACCCATCAATTCCTGCTTTTGTTATTGCTTCCTGGAAAGAAATCATACGACTTAATGCGGCTGCTGCTTCCCTTGGCTTTCCACTACCAGATGTGATTGCATTTGCTAAATAGTCCGGTACCTGTATACCACCTTGCTGTGCCTTAGCTTTCAGATCTTCGAACGTGACAAGATTTTTTACTGCCTGCACAGACGTAGGAACCGCATATTGTCCAGAACTAATTCCCTGTGCCACACTATCAGGAACTTTAACACCTGCATCCTTTGCTTTTTGAATCAGATCAGTCCAATTGATCGCATTCTGCATCTGTTTTGCAGCACTCTTAAATGATATGGATCCATCAGAAATTCCTTTTGACAGATACTGTGGAATTTTCATTCCCTGTTCCTGCATCTTGGCCAACTGATCGGAATTAACCAGATTATCTAATTTGATCAAGCTCTTTAATTCTTTTCCGGATGTTGGATTTGCATAAACACCTTGTTTAATTCCCTCTCCAACTGATTTCGGGATATCGCTCGCTTTAATCTTTGCCTGTTTGGCCAGATCATCTAAGGATTTCAGATACTCTGTATAATTTGTCTGAGCCGTATATTTATCTGTGTATGCGGTCAGTTCTTTTTGTGCTGCATTTAAATTTTTATTACTTTTTTCGACAGCACTATTGGCTTCCATCATTGCATCATAGTATTTTGTCAGATCATTAGAAGCTTTCTTATACTCATCACTGCTTGTTGTTATCTTTCCTTGGTTTACCTTTGCGGTAACCTGATTCATTTTTTCAACAGCGGCATTATATTTGTTTGTTGCTTCTGTCTTTTTCTTGATGGCTTTTTCATTCTCAATGTCAGCCTTGGCCACTTTGGATGCTGCGCTTTCCATCCCTTTCTGGTAAGCCTTGGCCATTGCTTGTTCTTTCAATGCTGCTATATTTTTCTTGATCGCAGAAGTAGACTTATTTATCTTATCCGCTTCTTTGTCATACTCAAGATTCAGCCCTGGTAATAATTCATTTAATTGTTTAACTACACTTACAATCTGTGCTTTTGTCCCGGCGCTCTTATGCTCAACATTCATCAGTTTTGTCAATTTTTGATACAACTGATCTGCCTGAACACCATTTGCACGTGCAGAATCTACATTTTTCTGATTTTCTTTATGTAAGCTCTTGATCGATGCTGCCATCTCTTCTTGTTTCTTTTTGAGTTTTGTACAAGAAGAATAGTATCGATCTGCTTCTGTAACCGCTTTTTTCTGTGTCAAAGCATGCTGCGACTCCTGCTGCTAATGCTCCAACCGCAACAACTCCAATTCCAACCGGGCCACCTAAAGCTGTGCAAACTGTTTTGAAGGCTGCTGTTGCAGTTGTAGCTGAGATTGTCTTTCCGGTAAATAACTGGATTGCTGTTCCTAATATCTGAACACCTGTACTTGCACCTTCTGTAGCTGCAGATACGGTTCTAAACGCAGTTACTACTGTTGTTACTGCTTTGTATCCTTTAAAAACTGTAAGTAAGCTAGTAGCAACAGGTAAAGCTACTTCCATGTTATTGCCAACAAGTTTCGCAGCTGCTCCTAATACCTTTAATCCACCGCCACCAACTGCTTTTGCTACTGTTCCAAGATTTTCAACGGTATTTATAGCTTCTTCAGGAACAATTTTTTTAATTCCACCCTTTTTCAATTTGCTAGATAGGATTCTTAATTGCTTTGTCCCAACACCAACGGCTTTTGTTAAAGGTGTCTTAATATCTTCATAGATACCAATTCCCACCGCTTCTGCTGCCGACCCAAGATCATACAATGCTCCTTGCAGATTATTGTTCATGATATCTGCCTGTTTCTTAGCTGCGCCGGAAGAATTATCAATTGCCTTTTGCAGTTTATTGAAATCGGAATCAGATGCATTAACGATTGCCAACAGACCAGACATTGCTTCCTGTCCTGCAATAGCTGCAGCATACTGGGATTTCTGGCTGTCTGTTAATCCAGAGAACTTTTCTTTTAATTCCGCCATCGTCTGTCTCATTGGCTTCATGGATCCATCAGCTTTTGTTGTACTGATACCCAAAGCACTCAATGCTGCTGCTGCATCTTTTGGCGGTTTTACAAGTCGTGTCAGGATAGATCTTAACTCTGTACCTGCCTGTGATCCCTTGATTCCGGCATTTGCCATCAGTCCAATTGCTGTAGCTGTATCTTCGATACTGTACTTCATAGACCCGGCCAGAGGGGCAACATACTTAAATGTTTCTCCCATCATTGCAACATTGGTGTTAGAACTACTCGATGCTTTAGCCAGTACATCTGCAAAATGTCCGGAGTCCTTTGCTTTCAGTCCAAACGCAGTCATGGAGTCTGTCACAATGTCGGATACTGTTCCCAGGTCTTCTCCGGAAGCTGCAGCTAAATTCATAACACCAGACAATCCTGAAACCATCTGATTTGTTTTCCATCCTGCCATAGCCATGTAATTAAACGCC
>OGQW01001570.1_pt1 | contig 13372 bp, 9 predicted proteins | sample 1553301 | NCBI WGS metagenome assembly OGQW01 (sample SAMEA2579974, study PRJEB22360) | human gut metagenome
TTTTTGCTTACATTTTATTTTTATTGTTTATATATACTACTATATCTCTTTTCTGTTGTATTTTTGTTTTAATATTATTACTTTTATGATACACTCTAAACATAGGATATAGAGTATTTATCGGAAAGGACTTGATTTTATGTACCAGATTATTAGTGACAGTGCCTGTGATTTAACAGAACTTTATGTTAAAAAACACAATATAGAAATTGTTCCTCTTACTGCTTCTCTTGATGGAGAAACATATTTAAAGGACAAAACAGAAATTAATAGAAAAAACTTTTATACTACAATGGTTGAGAACCCTGATATTTTTCCAAAGACTTCTCTTCCAAGTGTTGAAAGTTTTGAGACAGTTTTTAGAAAGTATGCAGAACAGAACATTCCTGTTGTATGTTTTACAATCTCAATTCATCTAAGTGGTTCATATAATTCTGCTTCAATGGCTAAGGATGTTGTTGAAGAAGATTATCCTGATGCAAAGATTGTTGTATTAGATTCACAGCAGGACACCGTCAGTCAGGCTCTTATAATTGACCAAGTTGTAAGAATGCAAAACGACGGCATTCCATTTGATACAATGATTGAAAACACTAAGAAACTTATGGGCACAGCACGTATTTTCTTCACTGTAGGTTCACTTGATTACTTAAGAATCGGCGGTCGAATTGGAAAAATGGCAATTTCAGCCACAGGAAAGCTTGGAATCAAACCTATCATTATCTTGAAAGATGGTGAAGTAAATCTTGGTGGTGTAGGAAGAAACCGTGGCAAGCTTAAAAAGAACATTATCCAGATTGCAGACAAATATTTAACAGAAAACGGTAAAGACAACTTCGTTGTTTCAATCGGATATGGCTATGATGCCATAGAAGGCGTAGCATTCAAGGATGAAGTTGAAGCCGGACTTGGTGTCAAACTCAACGGTGACACTAATGTAGAAATCGGTGTTATTACAGCAGTTCATACAGGACCACATGCAATAGGAATTGGAGTTATCCAGAAATACGAAACATTGAAATAAGATTTAGGAGCATACCATTTGTTGGTTATGCTCCTATTTTTTTGTTATAGCAAGTCAATATGTAACAAATTGATTTTAGTCTAGTGCTGTATGGAGCAAATCTAGATGGCTGTACCCCGATAATTCAATCTCCCCTCATACAAGAAAAGCCCTACAGATTTCAAAGTTGTTCACTCTAAATCCATAGGGCTTTTCTTATACATTTAGTTCATCTGTGAATCTATCCATTTCTTTATCTTTCCTGAAACAGATAATGTTGTGATTAAATCAATTAATCCTGTTACCGCAAATATTGCTCCTGAACACTGGATTAAGAAATCTCCTGCTGTTCTTGTGCCATCGTCATTGTGATTCATTGGCATTGTTAAAACTGATATGCCAAGTATTATACAAATAATGGCAAATACAAGTAGTGGAATCCAATGGCATCCCATTCTTCTAAGGTCTAACGCATTCTCTATTTTCATAAGTCCACTGACTATTATTATCAATGCAATTACATAAGTAATAATTGAAAGTATTAGATTCATGCATGCAAGCACTACTATCCCAAGTAATATTAAAGCAATTCCTGCCACAAATTCATATCTATAAAAATCATTAATCAGATTCTTTTTTCTGTATTCTATTAAGTATCTTATTCCTAAAGCAAATAACATTACTGCAAGTATTATACAAACAGCATTTAATGTTTTAGTTGGATACAAAAACATTAAAACTCCTATTGCTATAGCAAGAATTGAATACAAAACCATTTCCCATTTTAGATTCTTTAAATAGCTCAATATGGTCCTCCTTTCCAAAACTAAATCAAGAAGCCCTTCAGAGATAGTGTTAAACAACTATCCCTGTGAAAGCTTCTTGTTATGTTCTTGTATGTTTTACTTATTATTTAAAGTAGTTTACACCTGATTCAAATACCTTAAGATCCTGTTCTCCGTAGATATTTGTTGCTACTGAACGACCCTTTCTTTCGATATGAGCCATCTTACCAAAGCATCTGCCGTCAGGACTTGTAATACCTTCAATAGCATAGTATGAACCGTTTACGTTCCATTCTTCATCCATTGTAGGCTGTCCCTGCTGGTTTACATACTGTGTTGCAACCTGACCGTTTGCAAATAATTCCTTAATGCATTCTTCAGGTGCTACAAATCTTCCTTCTCCGTGTGATGCTGGGTTTACATAAACTCCACCAAGTTCTGCATTCTGTAACCAAGGTGACTTGTTTGATACAACCTTTGTATAAACCATCTTTGAGATATGACGGTTAATTGTATTATATGTTAAAGTTGGTGCATTTACATCCTGTCCTGTAATCTTGCCGTTTGGTACTAATCCTAACTTGATTAATGCCTGGAAACCATTACAAATACCAAGAGCAAGTCCGTCTCTTTCATTTAATAACTTGTGAACTGCTTCTTCAATCTTTGCATTTCTGAATGCTGTTGCGAAGAATTTAGCTGAACCATCAGGTTCATCACCAGCACTAAATCCACCTGGGAACATAATAATCTGTGACTGTGCAATGCTTTCTTCAAAAATCTTAACTGAGTCTCTAATGTCTTCAGGTGTTAAGTTCTTGAATACCTTAGTAATAACATTTGCACTAGCTTTTTCAAAAGCCTTAGCGCTATCATATTCACAGTTTGTACCTGGGAATACAGGGATAAATACTGTAGGTTTTGCAACTTTGTTCTTGCAAACATATACGCTACCCTTATCATAAATTGGTGTATCAAGTAATGATGTATCCTTATGGCTTCTTGTTGGGAATACCTTTTCTAATGGTTTCTCCCAAACCTTAATTGCTTCATCCATAGGAATTGAATCATAACCATATTCAAATACTTCCTTATCGTTTGTTTCACCGATAAGAACATAGCTTGATGTAATATCGTCAAGTCTGTCTGCAGGTACTTCAGCAATAATATCACCAAATCCAGGTGCAAATAAATCTGCTCCAGGGATTCTTCCACTAATGCTTACACCAATCTTATTACCAAATGCCATCTTACTTACGGCTGGGATAACACCCTTTCCTTCAACAGCATATGCTGAAATAATAACTCCATTCTGAATCATTTCATGAATTTCATCATATAACTTCATGATTTCATCATATACAGGCTTGTCATACTGATCCTTGCTAATTTCAAACTTAACAATCTTATTGCCTGCTGCCTTAAATTCAGGAGTAATAATATCTTTTTCTTTAGCTACATCTACTGCAAATGATACAAGTGTTGGTGGTACATCAATATCATTAAATGTTCCTGACATACTATCCTTACCGCCAATTGATGGAAGACCAAATCCCATCTGTGCATCAAATGAACCAAGAAGTGCTGCAAATGGCTGGCTCCAACGACGTGGATCTTCAGTCATTCTTCTAAAGTATTCCTGATATGTCATACGTACTTTCTTGTAATCACCACCTGTTGCAACAATCTTAGCAATTGAGTCAACTACTGCATACATTGCTCCATGGTATGGGCTCCAACTTGAAAGATATGGATCAAATCCATATGACATCATTGTTACTGTATCGCAATCTCCCTTTAATACAGGAAGCTTAGCTACCATAGTCTGTGTTTCTGTCATCTGATACTTTCCACCAAATGGCATAAATACTGAACCTGCTCCAATAGAACCGTCAAACTTTTCAACTAATCCCTTCTGTGAGCAAACATTTAAATCTGACAATGTTTCTAACCATTTCTGTTTTACATTGTTAACAGGCTGTTTGTTGAAGAAGTTCTTGTTTTCATCAGGCATGTCAACTTCAACTGTTGTTTCCTGATGTGCACCGTTTGTATCAAGGAAGGCTCTTGAAAGGTTAACGATTTCTTTACCTCTCCATTCTAATACTAAACGTGGTTCTTCTGTAACTTCTGCTACTACTGTAGCTTCAAGGTTCTCTTCGTTAGCATATTTTAAAAACTGATCAACGTCACTCTTATCAACAACAACTGCCATTCTTTCCTGTGATTCTGAAATAGCAATTTCTGTTCCATCAAGACCTGCATACTTCTTTGGAACCTTGTCTAAGTTAATGTGTAATCCGTCTGCTAATTCACCAATAGCAACTGAAACACCGCCGGCACCAAAGTCATTACACTTCTTAATAATGTGGCTAACTTCTTCTCTTCTAAATAAACGCTGCAATTTACGTTCTGTAGGTGCATTACCTTTCTGAACTTCTGCACCACAAGTTTCAATAGATTCTTCTGTATGAATCTTTGATGAACCTGTAGCTCCACCACAACCGTCACGACCTGTACGGCCACCTAATAATATAATAATATCTCCCGGATCCGAGTTAAGTCTCTGTACTGCACGTCTTGGTGCTGCACCCATAACTGCTCCGATTTCCATTCTCTTTGCTACATAATCAGGATGATAAATCTCTTTAACTAAACCTGTAGCCAAACCAATCTGGTTACCATATGAGCTATATCCGTTAGCTGCTCCCTGAACAAGTTTCTTCTGTGGTAACTTACCCGGAAGAGTTTCTGACATTGATTTAGTAGGATCTGCTGCACCTGTAACACGCATAGCCTGATATACATAAGTACGTCCTGATAGTGGATCTCTGATAGCTCCACCAAGACATGTTGCAGCACCACCGAAAGGCTCGATTTCTGTAGGATGGTTATGTGTTTCATTCTTAAAGTTTACTAACCATTCTTCTGTTTTTCCATCTACTTCTACAGGAACTACAATACTACATGCATTAATTTCGTCTGACTTCTCCTGATCATCAAGTTTGCCTTCCTTCTTAAGCTTACGCATTGCAATAAGAGCAAGGTCCATAAGACATACAAACTTGTCTTTTCTTTCTCCAAAAACGTCCTTTCTTGTGTCAAGATATTCCTGATATGATTTTTCAATAGGTTCTTTGAAATATCCGTCATCGAAAGTAACGTCTGTTAATTCCGTATTAAATGTAGTATGACGACAATGATCTGACCAATAAGTATCTAATACTCTGATTTCAGTCATTGATGGGTCTCTGTTTTCTTCATTCTTATAGTAATTCTGAATGTGTAAGAAATCCTTAAAAGTCATAGCCAATCCAAGAGAATCATATAATTCCTTTAAAGGTTCTTCAGCCATATCCTTAAAGCCATCGAAAATAATAACATCTGCAGGCTCTTCAAACTCTGTAACTAATGTTTCAGGTTTATCCAATCCTGTTTCTCTTGAATCTACAGGGTTAATGCAGTAATTCTTAATCTGTTCAAACTCTTCATCAGATATATTGCCTTCTAAAACATAAGTAGTTGCTGTCTTAATAACAGGCTCTTCATCTTCATTTAAAAACTTAACACACTGAACTGCTGAATCAGCTCTCTGATCAAACTGTCCCGGCAAAAATTCCACACTGAAAACCTTAGAATTATCCGCATCATATGGGAATGTTTCCTCATATACATTATCTACCGGTGGTTCTGAAAATACTGATGTTAATGCTCTGTTGTAAGTTTCATCTGAGATGTTTTCAACGTCATATCTTACAAGCACTCTTACATCCTTTAATGCATCAATTTCAAGATATCCCTTAATATCTTCTGTAAGTTCCTTTGCAGTAACAGCAAAAGGCTGTTTTTTCTCTACATAAACTCTCTTAACTTTACTCATGAATTCCTCCTGAATAGTTTTTCTATTATTTGTATTTTTATGAAATAATGCTCGACCCAATATACTACATTAATTTCACTCCGTTAGTATAACACCGATTGAAAATAAAGTACATATTATATTTTTCATATTTCCGCATATTTCCAGCTATTCATGCTCTAGCATATTCTTTCTATACCACTTAGGTAAATGCGTACACTGGCACTTAGGATTATATCTTTCATTTATGGCAATGGTATTAAAAAATACCTTCCACAAATCTTCATATTCATCTTCTTTGCGTATGTCTTTTACCAATTGGTCCATGTTCTGTCCTTCAACTAAAACAGTTGTCATACCTTTCTGATGAACTGCTGCCTTTATTCTTCTCTGGTCATATATAATCCAGTTCTCGTTAGGAAATCTATTCTGAAAATGAGCATAAACCTGTGACAGTACATCGCACTTAGACTCAATTCTGCTGTATAAAACATTTCCTTTTAGCTCTTCAAATCTGATAAATTCTATAAATGAGTTTGCCTCGTTTGAAGTCTTTCTACTAAGTTCCATTACTCTCATAACCGCTGGAATGTGAAGCATCTTCATAACTCTTTCACCATATCTGTATCCATATTTTAGGAATTCAAAGACCGCATCTCCTTTATCCTCTGCAAAATTCATACAGGTTCTAAAAACTGCAATATATGCCTCTTCTGAAATCTTAATCTTTATTGAACGAATAACTCTTTCAGCCTTAGAATTGTCAGTTTCAATATTAATAAATTTAGAAAAAAAGGTTGGTGCATAATCACTGCCCGGATGAATGTTAACAGAATATCCCTTATTCATATACACCCATCCGTCATAAATTGCTGTCATTATTCCCTCTATATTATTTTCACAAACTAACGTAACATTCATATTGCTCTCCGATTATTCTAAACTTACTGTTTCAATCCCAAATCCATAAGTGTCATCTGCTTATAAGTTGTGTCATTCTCAATAGCGTAAACCTGCTTTCTGTCAGTATCTGCCAATGTTCTTGCCAATGCATCCTGATTCATTGACAGTGGAATCATAGTCTTTCCACCGCAGGTAATAAAATATGCCGCTCTTTTAAGAACTACCCCCATCTTCTTTAAACTGTTAAAGTCAAGCATTCCATAATGTCTTGCCGCAGTTATTCTTCTTGCCGACTTTACTCCAATTCCCGGCACCCTTAATAAGGTATAATAATCTGCTCTCATAACTTCCACAGGAAACTTATCCAAATGATTAACTGCCCAATCACATTTAGGATCCAAAGCCACATTAAAATTAGGATGCTCCTTATTAAGCAACTCCTTAACAGCAAAGCCATAATACCTCAACAGCCAGTCTGCCTGATAAAGTCTATGTTCCCTAAGCATGGGGTTAGGTCCTATTATTGCAGGTGAATCAATATTATGATTCACATCCACAAAAGCCGAATAAAACACTCTTTTTAAATTAAACTGTTTATACATAGTCTCCGTAACTGACATAAGCTGATAATCTGTTTCAGGTGTGGCACCTATAATCATCTGTGTGCTCTGCCCTGCCGGAACAAACTTAGAATTATTCTTACGCCCGGTTCTTGTTACAATCTGGTAGCCTTCCTTGCCATCTGAAATCAATCTGCCTGAACCCATCTGAATCTGCTTCATCGGTTTCAAAATATTAGTATAATTCTTGTTAGGTGCAAGCTGCTGTAATCCTTCCTTAGTAGGAAGCTCCAAGTTAACACTCATCCTGTCAGCCACAAAACCAACCTTCTCAATACTATCCTCTGAAGCCCCCGGAATAGCCTTAACGTGAATATATCCAAAAAACTTATATTCATTACGCAGCTTCCAAACAGTTTCGTAAATAAGTCCCATTGTATAGTCCGGATTCTTTAAAATGCCCGAACTTAAAAACAATCCCTCTATATAATTTCTTCTATAAAATTCAATGGTAAGCCTGCAAACCTCATCCGGCGTAAATGAAGCTCTAGGTACGTCATTGGACTTCCTGTTAATGCAATACTTACAGTCAAAAATGCACTCATTGGTAAATAATATTTTAAGTAATGAAACACATCTTCCATCTGCCGAAAAAGTATGACAGATTCCGCAAGCATGAGTATCTCCAATGCCCTGCCCTTTATTGCTTCTGTCAACTCCACTGCTTGTACAGGCTACATCATACTTAGCCGCATCAGTTAATATCTTTAACTTCTCTGAAATAGTCATATTCTGTGTAATCTCCATAGCCTGTCTCCTTTTTATTTTTCGAACATCTGTTCTATCAACAGGATAGCATATCTATAATTAAAAATCAACAACTCTTTTCCTAATTTTTTAATAACTTTTTTGAAATTTAATCCAACATTTCTTATAATCTTTTCATCTAATATTAAACCAATATTTTTTCATTCTAAAATAACCCTTTGTATAAAGCATTTTCTCTATTTTTATAATTTTTATTTATATTTTGTTTAGTTTTTTGTGTTATTTTTCTTCTATAATGACATTATGGCGCTTTTACTTATATTTAACAAAATATTCTCACTTTAAAATGGTAAATATGTTAATATATATTGTATAAGTTCTAATAAATGAAATATTAAAATTAAACATACAAATCAATCATAAAAATATTTGTAAATAGGAGGTGTTTTTATGCCATCTGCATATGCACATTATAAATTTGGAAAAATGGTAATTCCCGGATTACCAAAAGATATAAAGAATGTTATTAAGAAATATCCCGCTCCGTTTAAGGCAGGGTTACAGGGACCTGACTTTCTATTTTATTACAGGGCTTTTTCGAAAAACAAAATTAATCAGATAGGCGTTTCTATTCATCATAAAGATTTTTATTCTTTTATGACACACGCCGTTAAGATTGTAAATAAATATGGAAAAAACAGTTCGCAGTACAGTTACCTTATAGGACTTATTTGTCACTATGTATTGGACAAAAACTGTCATCCTTATGTTAATGTAATAATGGATGAAACCGATTGTGGGCACATTGAAATTGAGGGTGCTTTTGAGCATAAGCTTCTTGTTGAAGACGGATATGCTCCTGAAAGTTTTCCTATGCACCATTTAATTCCAACTAAGGAAAGTGTTGCTGAAAGTATGTCACCTTTTTATAATCAGATTTCAACATACACAATTCACGCTTCACTTAAATGGATGTATCTAATCAAGAAGTTCTTTGTTGCGCCACATAAAGTAAAAAGGACATGCATTGATTTATTAATGCATGCCACTTTTCATTATAAAAGTTTATATGGTCACGTTGTTGAACCTGACAGTAATCCTAAATGTGAACATCACTTAGATTACTTGTACAAATTGTTTGAAAACTCTGCCACTGAAGCAGTTTATTTAATTCAAAATTTCAATAATGCTTTATACGGAGATGTGTTGTCAAACAAATTTCGTTATGATTTTAGCGGGACTCTTTATTTTTAACAGGTCCGCATGATTCTCTTTCAACTAACTCACAAGGCATTTTTACATTCAATGGAGTTGTTATGCTACAGTTAGTAGCTCCAAAAAGGAAGTTGGCACCATACTGTCCCATATCATATGCAGGTGCATGTATGGTTGTCAATGTTGGAGTTGTATAATTACAAATCTGTGCATCATCAAATCCAATAACTGAAATATCTTCAGGAATCTTTAATCCGTTTTCTTTAATAGCCTTCATTGCTCCAAATGCAATATAATCACTTGCCGCAAATACGGCTGGTGGGATATCTTCGGACTGAATAAATTCACTCATCATACTATATCCTGATTCAATGGAATATTGTCCTTCTTTTAAATATTTATCATAATCAAGACCATGTTCTGAACAATATTTTACATATTCCTTAATTCTTTCATCATCAAAAACTTCATTACTATCTAAAATTTCTCGTCCGCCTAAAAATCCAATCTTTGTATGACCTAGTTTTGTAAGATAACTCATTGCTTTATTTACTGCATATTCAAAGTCTAATGTAAATGATGTAACACTATAATCTGCTACAGGCATATCTAAGAATACAATATTTTTAGATATTCTCTTTAATTCTTTCACTTCTTTTTTGCTAAACTTTCCAATGCAGATAAGTCCATTAATATTTTCAAGATAATCCATATAATTAACATCTGTCTTGAAAGCTCTTACTATCTGAATACAATTTTTTATACAAAAATCTTCAATACCATTACGAACTGAAAGATAATATGTATCCTGAAGTTCCTGCTCTGCTGAAAACCACTGAACAATACCCAATCTGAATGTTGCCTTTGTACTTCTTCCTACTTTTTTGTAGTTTAATTTTTTTGCAGCATCAATTACTTTCTGCTTAGTTTCCATCGTTGTACTTAAAGATGAATCATTATTAAGTATTCTTGAAACTGTTGTAATACTTACTCCTGCCATTTCAGCAATATCTTTTATTGTTGCCATTTCTTCTCTCCATTCTTCCACTCTATATAAGATTACAATCCATGTAATCAAACTTTCGGTGTTTTCTGCTCAAATTTAATGCTATTCTATAGTAATAAACTTTCATAAATTTTGCAATACTTTTTACTAAAGTTTTACTTTTTCTTTTACCGAATCGTTTTTATTTATTTTCCCCTTATTCACTTGTTACAGTTTTTGATTCGACTATTTGTGCAATATATTCAAACTTTATTTTTTTATCAAAAAGCTATTGATATTTTACTAAAAAAGTTATACATTTTAGTTAAACAAATTTTACAGTAAAAACGAAGTAATATTTTTATGTATCGGGAGGTTTTCAATGACAAACGTAACAACATTAAAGAATCAGTTTTTGAATAATGAACACGATAGCACATTGACTGATTTATATTATGATGATGTAGAAATGATTAAATACCAGAAAGAAAGATATGTTAATGCATTAGATAAATATATAGAGCTTTTTGGTGAAGAGAACGTTGACATTTATAGTGCACCGGGAAGAACTGAAGTAGGTGGTAATCATACAGATCATCAGCACGGTATGGTTTTGGCCGCCTCTGTTAACTTAGATGCAATTGCAATTGTTGGAAATAATGACAAAAATACTATTGAACTTTTTTCTGAAGGTTATTCACCATTAAGCATTAGTCTTGACAACATTGCTGTTAACGAAGCAGAATTTGGTACTACTTCTGCTTTAATTAAAGGTGTTATTGCAGGAATGAACGACCACGGTTACAAAACAGGTCCTTTTAAGGCATACGTTACAAGCGATGTTTTAAATGGTGCAGGTCTTTCTTCTTCAGCAGCATTTGAAGCAATTATCGGAACTATTCTTTCAGGTTTATATAACGATATGAAAGTTTCTCCAATTGATATAGCAATTATTGGTCAGTATGCTGAGAATGTATTCTTCGGAAAACCTTGTGGTCTTATGGATCAGATGGCTTGCTCAGTTGGTGGATTTGTACATATTGATTTTAAAGATCCTGCTAATCCTATTGTTGAAAAAGTTGATTTCGACATTGCAGATAAGGGTTACAGCCTTTGTATCGTTGATACTAAAGGTTCACACGCAGACTTAACAGATGACTACTCTGCCATTCCTAAAGAAATGAAAGAAGTTGCAGCTTTATTTGGGAAAGAATTTTTAAATGATATTCCGGCTGAAGAATTTTTCAGTAAACCTGCTGAGATTTTCAGAAAAGTTGGAGACAGAAATATTTTGAGAGCTATGCATTTCTTTAAGGACAATGAACGTGTTCAGAAAGAAGTTGACGCTTTAAAAGCTGATGACTTTGACACATTTTTATCTTTAATTAAGGAATCAGGAGATTCTTCTTACAAGCGCCTCCAGAATATTTATTCTAACCATGATTTCCAGAACCAGCCTGTTTCAATAGGTATTGCAATTAGCGAAAATGTTTTAGGAAACAATGGTGTATGCAGAGTACACGGTGGTGGTTTTGCCGGCACTATACAGGCTTTTGTCAAAACTGATTTTGTACCTGAGTATAAGAAAGCTACAGAAAGTATTTTCGGTGAAGGTGCATGTCATGTATTAAAGATTAGAAAGTATGGAGGTGTTAAAGTATTATGATTAACGTCTCAGAATTAGATAAAAATATAAAAAAATTAGTACAGTATGGTATTAATTCAGGTTTAATTCCTGAATCAGAAAGAAATTATTCAACTAATATGATTTTGGATGCTTTTGGCAAAGATGATTACTCTGATCCTGATATTTCAGGTGAGGAAATTAATCTTGACAATATATTAGATAACCTTTTGGATATTGCCTGTGAAATGAAGCTTATTGAAGACTCTATTACTTACAGAGACCTTTTTGATACAAAGCTTATGAATTTCATAATGCCACGTCCTTCACAGGTTTCAGAAATCTTTTGGAAAAAATATAGCAATTCTCCAAAAGAAGCAACCGATTTCTACTATGATTTTTCTACAAAAACTAATTACATTAGAAAATCACGAGTAGAAAAGGATTTAAAATGGACTGTTCCTTCACAGTACGGTGAAATTGACATTACTGTTAATTTATCAAAGCCGGAAAAAGATCCTAAAGCTATTGCAGCCGCAGGAAAAGCTGCTTCATCTTCTTATCCGAAGTGTCAGCTTTGTATGGAAAATGAAGGCTATGCAGGTCGTCTAAATCATCCTGCAAGACAGAACCATAGAATTATTCCTATTACTATCAATGATTCAAACTGGGGATTTCAGTATTCTCCATATGTTTATTATAACGAACATTGCATAGTATTTAACGGACAGCATGTACCAATGAAGATAGATAAAGCAGCTTTTAGGAAATTATTTGATTTTGTTAAGCTCTTTCCTCATTATTTTCTTGGTTCAAATGCAGACCTTCCAATTGTTGGAGGTTCAATTTTAAGCCACGACCATTTCCAGGGGGGTAATTATACTTTTGCCATGGCAAAGGCTGATATTATCAAAGAATTTTCAGTTGATGGTTTTGACGATGTTAAATGCGGTATTGTAAAATGGCCTTTATCAGTTATCAGATTACAGTCAAAAGACAGTGACAGAATAATTGAACTTGCCGACCATATTTTGAAGGCTTGGAGAGGCTACACTGATGAGGATGCATTTATTTATGCTGAGACTGACGGAACACCACACAATACCATAACTCCTATTGCAAGATTTAAGGATGGTATGTTTGAACTTGATTTAGCATTAAGAAATAACATTACTACAGAAGAACATCCTTTAGGTGTATATCACCCACACGAAGAACTTCACCATATTAAGAAAGAGAATATTGGTTTAATTGAAGTTATGGGTCTTGCAGTACTTCCATCAAGATTAAAAGGCGAGATGAATTTACTTGCTGAATATATTCTTGAAGGAAAAGATATTCGCGAAAACGAAGCTATTGAGAAACATGCCGATTGGGCATACGGTTTTCTTGCCAACTATGATGACGTTAATAAAGATAATGTTATGGACATTATTCAAGCAGAAATCGGAAAAGTTTTCGTAAAAGTTTTAGAAGACGCAGGCGTTTACAAATGTACACCTGACGGCTTAGAAGCATTTTTGAGATTTATTAAAACTTTATAGTTTTATTTCTATATTTGTTAGCATAGGCAAAACTACTTTTTCATTCCCTCCCCTTTTTCATATTTTCTCGTAGTTTTGCCTATTAAAAATTAGGAGGATTATAATGACAGTTAAAGATTTTGGAAT
>OGQW01001572.1_pt1 | contig 13369 bp, 11 predicted proteins | sample 1553301 | NCBI WGS metagenome assembly OGQW01 (sample SAMEA2579974, study PRJEB22360) | human gut metagenome
ACCAGCCAATACACAGGCTAAACGGGCAGCATTGGCGCATTTTGTTTTTAATGTGTTCGGTGTTATCTGGGTATTGATTATCTTCCACCCGTTCATGCAGTTGGTTAACTGGGTAGTAGATACTTTCTTCCAGACAAGTAATCCGGAAGTTGCTATCTCTTACAAACTGTCCGCCTTCCACTCTATTTTCAATATCTGCAACGTATGTATCCTGATATGGGGTGTGAAGTTAATTGAACGTACCGTATGCGCTTTAATCCACCCGAAGGAAGAAGACGAAGAACCAAGACTGCGGTTCATTACAGGCGGTATGCTTTCTACGGCAGAACTTTCCATCCTTCAGGCACGTAAGGAAATTCATTTATTCGCTGAACGTACCCACCGTATGTTCGGCATGGTGCAAGATTTGCTGCATACGGAAAAGGATGATGATTTCAATAAGTTGTTCAGCCGGATAGAGAAATACGAGAATATCAGCGACAACATGGAACTGGAGATAGCCAACTACCTGAATCAAGTATCAGAGGGTCGTTTGAGTTCTGAAAGTAAGTTACAGATACGCGCCATGTTGCGTGAAGTGACAGAAATTGAAAGTATTGGCGACAGCTGCTATAATCTGGCACGTACCATCAACCGGAAACGTCAGACTAATCAAGACTTTACCGAGAAACAATATGAGCATATTCATTTCATGATGAAGTTGACTAACGATGCACTTGCCCAAATGATTGTGGTAGTAGAAAAACCGGAGCATCAGAGCATTGACATCAACAAATCCTTCAACATCGAAAACGAAATTAATAATTATCGTAACCAACTGAAGAATCAGAATATTCTGGATGTGAACAACAAAGAATATGATTATCAGATGGGAGTTTACTACATGGATATTATCGCCGAATGCGAGAAACTTGGTGACTATGTAGTGAATGTAGTGGAAGCCAGCAGTGATGTGAAAGAGAAAAGAGCTTCTTAACAGATAAAATAAAGAATAAAAAAGGAGAATCAGTAGTATCAATACATACCTGATTCTCCTTTTTATATCTAATAGTATCTTTTATAAAATCAATTATATACGTATGATTCAGCCAAACGCCAGAACAATGTAGATTCCGGAACAGTAGTTGTACGAAGCACTTTTGCAGTCCCGCCTTCCGAGGCCGGATTTATATTGGCAAAAATATTCCATCCCTTATAAAAAGAGCAGTTACTATAATAGTATGATTTGTCACTGCCTGTCAATGTAAAAGAACGGTCGGCATACTGATAACTCACCAATGTTGCTTTTTCCGCAGACGATCCATTGCCGGACCAATTGGAAAGTGCTATTCGTCCTACCCTCGTATCGCCATTAAAAACAAAAAAGTCTCCCAATGTTGCTACAAGCGCATCACCGTCATTTGAGGTTCCAGTCCAATAACCAGCCATATCACCATTCCGCCGATCTACTTTCTGAAGTCTTTCCGAAGGGAAAGTAGCAGGAAGTGTCATTACAATTTGCCCGTTTTCATAAGGGAATATAAGAGTTTCAATCACTTGCCAGTCCAAGCCGGTCACTTTTACCTCCACCCGGTCGAATGTAAAATTTTTCGGCATATTCTGTATGTCTTTGACTATTATCGTACTATAATCAGGAACATCAGGAGCAGGTAGTTCTTCTTCATTCTCATTATCACTACAACCAGCTATTAAAAGCCCGAACATCAACAAAAAAGAGATAACCGTTGCCTTCATAGCATTCACGTCCTTACCCTTTTCTTTCAAATTAATAATAATTGGAATGGAACCAATAATATCAATCACAGCAAATAACACAATGAATGCACTGATCATTTGCTGAAAATCAAAACTTTCAAACATAAGATACCCTTTTAATTGCTCTAAAGGTACAAAATCTTTCCCAAGAGTCGACTGACAAATAGTAACAATCGCTTCGATGGATAACGTTTTTTCATACTAAATCAGAATCTCTTCACGAAAAAATAGCGACCTTTGCGTACACTTATATTGCTCCAAGCAAGAAAGTAATTAAATGTTGTCGGGAGATATGGATATAAAAACGATTTTAAAAAAGTATTTGGTATTTGTCATTGGATTATATTTTTTAGCTGCAGGAATCGTCCTGATTATACATTCCGCTTTAGGAACGACTCCTATTTCAAGTGTAAATTATGTGTTAAGCCTCAACAGCCCTCTTTCTTTAGGGACCTGTACCTTTATCGTAAACGTATTGCTGATACTAGGACAGTTTTGGTTAATCCGAGGGACGAAAAGTCGTCAAGACCAAATATCTATCCTGTTGCAAATTCCATTTTCGTTCATATTTTCAACATTCATAGATTTCAATATGTCACTCGCTGAAGACCTGCATCCATCCAATTATATAACGTCGATTGCGCTGTTACTGTTGGGTTGTCTCATCCAGTCTATTGGTGTCGTATTAGAAATCAAACCCCAGGTTGCGATGATGAGTGCAGAAGGATTCGTCAACTACGCCGCCGTTACAATAAAGAGTTCGGAAAATTCAAGGTCATTTTCGATTTCACTTTAGTAACGGTCGCCATCATTTTATCACTGATCTTCACTCAACGGATCGAAGGAGTCAGAGAAGGCTCTCTGATAGCAGCCTGCATCACAGGCTATATCGTGAGTTTCCTGAACAATAAAATCATGACTCGAAAAATGCTTTCCAGGATTTCTTCCATACTGAAATAGTTTTTTTCTTATTTTTGTGCTTCATTAGAAAAGAAGATCCGTTTTTAAGTGAGTAAAATAGGCGAACACGAAGAAGATCCAATCCTGTTATTTTCATTTCTGAAAGGAGACAATAATGCTTTTTCATCGATATACAATAAATATGTCGATGAGCTATTTGCATATGGCATAGGATTAGGATTCGAAAGAGAAACACTCAAAGACGCCATACAGGATACTTTCTTCAAATTTTACACCAACAAGAAACAGTTGGAAGGTGTTACTCATCTGAAATATTACTTATTTCGTATGCTTAAAAATCGCCTGTTCGATATATATAAGTCTTCAAACAAAGAAAATATCGTAGACGTAACCAATTTGCCTTTTTTAATCGAACCGTCCGTCTTAGATGAATTGGTTGCAAACGAGGATAAAGCTGCGATTGAAACAGAAATAAAGAATTTGTTGGAAATACTAACTGACAGACAAAAAGAAGCTGTTTATTTACGTTTTATACAAGAATTAGAGTACGAAGAAGTTGCCAATTTATTGGATATGACTGCTCCTGCAGTAAGAAAACTTATCTCCAGAGCAATAAAACGCATGCGTGACGAAAAATTTTAGAAAAAATGGGAACAAAAAAAATTCCGGATCGTCTATTCTATATAAATTGATTTGAAAGTATGTTGTCGAACCAGTGGTTACAAAATAAATCTTTTATACAATGGAGATTATTCCCTTCTGAAGAAGATAACCTCTATTGGGAGAAATTTATCCAAGACAACCCACATTTCCAAAATGAAATAGAAGAAGCTATAAGGATATTAAAATCAATAAAATTGAATACTCAAAAACTTTCTCCAGAAGAGAAACAGGAAATATTTGCATTAATACAAAAAAATATAGAAAAGAAAGACAAACAACGTCACTTCCGGATATATCTGACCGTATCGGCAGTTGCTTGTATCGTCCTATTTCTGGTTTTACTACAACCACTATTTACTGGCAAAAACAAGATTTCACACAAAAACATGCTTGTTGTTGCAGATACAACCTCTGTCAATCAAAAAGATATACAATTAGTACTGGCCAATAACAGGACCATTACTTTTGAAGAAGATGCTGATATCAAATATGATAAAAAGGGTGGTATTATTGCAAATACTGGAATCGAACAAATAAAAGTATCAAAAGAAGCTACTAAAGAAACCACATTAAATACGCTGATCGTTCCTAAAGGAAAACGGTCAAGCCTCACCCTGGCCGACGGCTCCAAAGTATGGGTCAATTCAGGGTCCACACTCAAATTTCCTTCTACATTCAAAACAGGCAAAAGGGAGATCTGGGTAGATGGAGAGATCTATATAGAGGTTGAAAAAAATAAAGCACATCCTTTTTATGTAAATACCTCTCATATGGTAATCAACGTCGTGGGAACTCAATTCAATGTTACAGCTTATGACGAAGATACGGATTATTCAGTCGTATTGGTCGAAGGATGTGTAGATGTCAGCATAGACAAAGAAAAAGCCCGTTTATTACCCAACCAGATGTTATCGGTATCGACAGATCAGATTTCTGTAAAAAAAATAGATGTCAACAATTATATAAGTTGGAAAGAAGGATACCTCCAATTTGCAAGTGAACCTCTATCCAACATACTGAAACGTTTGTCTCGCTATTATGATACCCCTATTGATTGCGACAATAGTATTGCACAGCTAAAATGTAACGGAAAATTAGTATTATTCGATAATATCGAAGATGTCATGAAAACCATATATAACACAATACCGATCCAATATTCACACGAAGCAGGCCGGATATTGGTTCGAAAAAAATAAAGAGAGTCATAATTGCTAACTTATAAGTCTAATTTAAAATTGAGATGCCTATGAAACATATATCATGAAAATAAAAAATGCCGGACAATATTGGCGTATTCCCCGGCATAAGATTTCAAAGTTATTATTGCGTACTAAACTTTTAAAATCACTACAAATATATGAAAATAAATCATTATCTTGATAGATCGTGGTTTAACGGTCTACGTTATACCTTACATATTATGAAAATCATAATCATTTTACTGGTCTTAAGCATTGGGAACTCCTTTTCTATGACCTACTCTCAAAATACATTACTTTCGCTTGACATCAATAAACAGTCCATAAAAGAAGTTATTGGCATCATTGAGAAAAAGTCGGAATATGTTTTCTTCTTTTCGGACAATGTCCGTCAAGATTTAGAAAAAAGTGTTGACATAAAGGTCAATTCAAAAACACTTGATGTAATCTTGAACAACCTTTTCGCCGATACAGACTTGGTATATACGATTAACGATCGCCAGGTATCAATTGCAAAGTCGAAAAAAGCAGGATCTTCATATCCTGCACCGCAACAACAGACAAAGACAATTACAGGAACAATTGTCGATAACACAAAAGAACCTCTAATCGGAGTTAATATTGTTGTAAAAGGGACTTCTACAGGAACAGTAACCGACATCGATGGCAAATTCTCTTTGCCTATTACCGAAACAAACGCTGTTCTTGTCATTTCTTACATCGGCTATAAATCGCAAGAAATCAAAGTAGGTAATCAATCCAGCCTGAATGTCACATTAGAGGCGGAAACATTAGGCTTAGAAGAAATCGTTGTCGTAGGATACGGTACCGTTAAGAAAAAAGACCTTACCGGTTCGGTATCATCCGTAAACTCGGAAACGATCTCTAAATCACCTGTGACAAGTGCAACCCAAGCAATCCAAGGACGCCTCCCCGGTGTATTCATTTCCAATTCGACAACGAAACCAGGTGAAAATGCATCTGTGGTTATCAGAGGTAAACGTTCTATCAGCGGTAGCAGTGATCCCCTTTACATAGTCGATGGAATTCCAGTAGTAGGAGGAATAAATGAAATCAGTCCTTCAGACATCGAAACAATAGATATCCTCAAGGATGCCTCTGCTACGGCTATTTATGGTGCACGCGGTTCAAACGGTGTAATCCTGATAACCACCAAAAGGGGAAAAGCAGGAAAAACTCAAGTCGACTATAATGGATATGTTGGCTTCCAAACAGTGCTGAACCAGTTAGAATACATGGACGGGGCAGCCTATGCCGAAACAGTCCGGGAATCTTATCGTTCAACCGGTAAATATCTCTCTGATAAGCCGAGTTGGGAAGAAGACCAAAAGATCGGTTCATTCGCTAATGACCCTTATACATTGGAATCTCTGAAAATGGCATACGATGAAAACGGGAATTATGATCCTTCAAAGGTCCGTTCAGGAAGTAAATGGTGGGAAGCTGTACAACGCACAGGTATGGTTACCGACCATCAGTTAAGCGTTCGCGGGGGCAACGACAAAACCAACTTCACTTTTAGCGGTTCCTATTATGATTATAAAGGTCTTGTTAAAGATGAAGAATTTTCCCGGTATTCTATTCGCCTGAATCTCGAACATTCTGTAAACAAATATATTAAATTGGGGGCATTTACTGGATATACCCATTCCGTGCAAGAAAGAGGGTCTACCCTGTTTAACTCGTGGCGTGTCATGCCAATGGGCCGTTTCTATGATGACAACGGCGATTTATTGGAAAAAGTTTCAGGCACAGACGACCAGTGGCGTAACCCGTTACTTAGATTAGCAGAGGGAGCTGTTTCCAACCCTTTAAAGATAAACAGATTTATCGGCAGTTATTATGCTGATATCACGTTACCGCTGAAAGGGCTCCGGTTCCGAACGAATTTAGGTATCGACTATGAAACCAGACAAGATTATAATTTCCAATCGGCTGAAGCACGGGGAAATACCATGAATTATGCTCGAAACGGTACGGAAAACAGATCCATGTTTACCTGGGAAAACCTGTTATTCTATGACAGAACATTTGAGGATCATACAATCGGGGTAACTTTGCTCCAATCTATAAATGAATACCTCCGGGAATACAACAAAATTCCGGTTCAAGGAACACCGGCTGATGAACTATTATATTATGATGTAGGTTCTGCCTCTAATCCTGAAAAAACAGAAAGCGGTAAAAGCCAATGGAAATTAGCTTCCTTCATGGCTCGTTTGAACTATAGCTTCAAAGGGAAATACTTGGCTACTATTTCTGCCAGATATGACGGTTCTTCACGTCTTGCGGAAGGACATCAATGGGTCGCTTTCCCGGCTGCTGCTTTAGCTTGGCGTATCAATGAAGAATCATTCATGCAAAATGTTCATTTCCTCAGTAACCTGAAATTGCGTGTTGGATATGGTGTCGTTGCCAGCTCAGAAGTAGATCCTTATGAGACCAAGGGTACATTGTCACAAAAACCATATAATTATGGTAGCGAGTCGATTTTTGGTTATGCTCCTGACAAAATGCCTAATACGATGTTAACCTGGGAAACAACAGGTCAATGGAATGCCGGATTTGATTTCGGATTTCTCGGAAACAGACTGAACGGAACAATCGATGTTTATTTACAAAATACAAAGGATTTGCTATTGGACAGACAATTGCCTATCGTATCAGGTTTCAATCAAATAAAATCAAACGTTGGAAAAACGCGTAACAAAGGGCTTGAACTTACCTTGAACTCTTTAAATATCAATAATAAGAATTTTACATGGTCTACAGACCTCATGATGTACACCAACAAGGAAGAAATCGTTGAATTATATAATGGCAAGGAAGATGATCCTGGAAGTTCCTGGTTTATAGGTGAAGCGATCAACGTGTTCTACGATTACAAGAAAATAGGCATCTGGCAAGACACGCCGGAAGATCGTGCCGAAATGGAGAAGTTCAACCAGAACGGAAGTAACTTTGCACCTGGTACTATCCGCCTGTGGGATAATGGCGATTATAAGATCACTTCGGAAGACCGTGTTATCCAAGGCCAGCAAAGACCTAAAGTAATATTAAGTTTAAATAACACATTCAGATATAGGGACTTCGACTTCAGTTTCTTCTTTGAAGGCAATTTCGGAGCAATGATCAAAAACAACATCAGTTATCTGAATCAAGCACACAGGAACGGCAATGTGAAAGTCGATTACTGGACACCGACAAATCCGACTAACGCCTTCCCACGTCCGATTGAAGGTGTCGACTATCTTCCTTATTATGAAACGTTGCATTATGAAAAAAGCGACTTTATCAAACTTCGTAATGTCACTTTAGGATACACCATTCCAAGTCATATTACCAAGAAATGGGATATATCACGTTGCCGTGTCTACGTGCAGGCACAAAACTCATGGATGTGGACCAACTTCACCGGAGTGGATCCAGAAAGCGCTCTGAATAAAGATGTTGATGGAACATACTCAGGTTACACGCGTCCAACTCCTTCAACCTGGTTAGTAGGTCTTAATATAAGCTTTTAATCTAAAAAAATCAGAAACAATGAAAGAATCAAATAACATAAAGAAAGTTGTTCTTTTTAGCCTGGCAAGCGCATGTATCGGGCTTATAAGCTGTGATGATTATCTGAAGGAGAAAGACCTTCCCCGTTTAACTCCCGACTATTATGGAACCGTTGCCGGTGTGGAGTCCGCCGCAACAGCAACATATAGCTTCATGCGTTGGGGAGCTGGTAATGAAAGATATAACGTACTCACGGAATACGGCACAGATCTCTTCACGCAAGGAGAAGATCCGGGAAAACAAGCTGACGCTTTTAACAAATACGGAAGCCAGTTGAATCCAGATGCAAGTGTCTTGTACGAATTCTGGGAAAATCATTATAAAGCGATCAATACTGCAAACTTGGTTATTCAGCAAGTAGAAGGATCTACATCAATGTCTGAGGTACAAAAGCAAGTGGCTCTTGCCGAAATGTCTTTTTTACGTGCCTTCTTCTATTTTGAGTTGGTACAACAGTTCGGAAGCATCCCTTTGGTATTGGATGTGTCTTTCGACGTGAGAACTGACTTTCCACGTGCTTCAGTTGCCGATATTTACAATCAAATTATCAAGGATCTGGAATATTCGGTCCAATATTCTCCTGAGAAACCAGCAAAAACAGGGAAAGCAGCTAAATATGCCGCAGCTCACCTGTTGGCTAAGGTATATCTGACCAGGGGAAGTGCCGTAAGTGATCAGCGCGGACAGCAGCCTTCAGATATGGAGAATGCTCTGAAATATGCCAAAATGGTAATTGATTGCGGACAATACGAATTACTGACAAATTTTGCCGATCTGTGGGATATAAATAATCAGGGTAATAAGGAGGTGATTTTCTCCGTTCAATTCACGACAGATCCGGTTTACCGTGGAGATGGCAATTCCTTCCACCTATATTGGGGGTCTTGGTATGAAGATCAACCGGGTATGACAAGGGACCTCGAAAACGGACGTCCATACAGAAGACATCTTCAAACGCAAAAGACAATGTTGCAACTGTTTGACCGTAAAAACGATTCCCGCTTCTATAAAAGTTTCAAATGGGCATATTATGCCAATCGTGAAGATGCAGGACTGGAACTGGGAGATACAGCAATTTATTACAGTATAAACCCGACCACGGAAACACATCGTTATAAATATTTTGCCTGGGATAAGGAAGATGTAACCAAAAACAATCGCTACTATCCTCCCTTGCTTAAATATTTCGATCCCCTGCGTCTATCTGTCAATGATGGTCAAGGCGGCCGCGAATGGGTAAAAATGCGCTTGGCCGAAACGTATCTGATTGCAGCGGAAGCTTCCGGCCGCAACGGTGATTACCAAACAGCAGCCGATTACATTAATGTTGTCCGCAAACGTGCCGCATGGCAGGATGGTGAAACCAAAATGTCTCAATACTGGCGCGAAGAAGGAGGAAAAATAGGAGATACCAATAGTACCTTTGCAGATATTCAAGTCACGGCTGCAGATATCCAAAGCAATTTTATCGACTTTATGTTAGATGAACGTGGACGCGAACTGTTAGGTGAAACTTGCCGTTGGAATGACCTGGTACGATGTGAAAAGCTGGAAGAATACGTCAAGAAATGGAATTCAGAAGGAGCTGTCACCTTCAAATCACATCACAAACTTCGTCCGATTCCTCAAAAGCACATAGACCGCTTGAATCCAAAAGGAACGGATGCTGAAGAACAAAATCCTGGTTATTTCTAATTACACAATATTTATCTGAAGCTGCCCGCTCTCAACAGGGCAGCTTCTCATTTATAAATGATATGAAAACAAAGTATTTTATTCCCATTATATTTCTGTTGCTTTTCACCCGATGTTCGACAAATTCCAACGCAGATTTAAAGAACTTTCCTGAAGGTTATACACCGGAAGAAGTTGGGACACGGATAAGCAAACGCTTTATTTCCGGTAAACATATGCTTCATAAGAAAAACGGAAAAGATGGTATTCACTATGCAGAAGTCTGTACATGGTATGGAGCCTTAAAATATGCTGTTGCCGTTGGTGACAATGCATTGATCAAGCAACTTCAGAACAAGTTTGAACCTCTCTTTACCACCGAGGCAAATTATCAACCACTTATGAATCACGTAGATTTGAATATGTTCGGTTGTTTACCGTTTGAGTTTTATCAGATCACAAAAGATCAACGTTACTATGATATGGGGCTTCCTTATGCAGACACGCAATGGCAGGTACCGGACACAGCAACAACGGAAGAAAAGAACTGGGCCCGAAAAGGTTTCTCCTGGCAAACCCGTTTATGGATCGATGATATGTTTATGATCACCATTATCCAATCCCAAGCATACAAAGCCACCGGAAAACGAGAATATATTGACCGTGCAGCTCGTGAAATGGTGATGTATCTGGATGAACTCCAACACCCTAACGGTTTATTCTACCATGCCCCAGATGTTCCTTTTTATTGGGGACGCGGCAATGGCTGGATGGCCGCCGGCATGACAGAATTACTGCGCTATTTGCCAAAAGACAATCAAGACCGACCCCGTATCCTGGAAGGGTATCGTTTGATGATGAAGAATCTGAAAAACTATCAACTACCTGACGGTATGTGGAGCCAACTAGTAGATGATCCCGCCTGCTGGGCAGAGACATCAGGAACAGCAATGTTCACGTATGCTATGATCACAGGGGTTAAACAAGGGTGGCTAGATAAAAAAGAATATTCTCCAGTTGCTCGTAAAGCTTGGATGGCATTAATTCCCTATATCAATGAAGAAGGAGACGTGACAGAAGTGTGTATCGGAACCAATAAAAAGAATGATAAACAATATTACTATGACCGTCGAAGGATAGTGGGAGATTATCATGGGCAAGCTCCCATACTATGGTGCTGTTTTGCTTTGATAGAATAACCTATATTGCAAACGGGGCTGCCTTAAAATCCAAAAATAGGGCAGCCTATATAAGACTAGTGTCTGTCTGTTAAAGAATTTACTTCCTTTTTTAATTGGAAGATTCGCTTTCAATACGAATATTAATTGCATTCATTCCCCTCAGACCGCGTTCAAGTTCAAAAGTAACGATGTCGGTTTCCGAAATATCGGTCAGTGTATTATTACTAACATGAAAAAAATACTTCTCGTCGCTACCAAGGTCTTTGATAAAACCATATCCTTTTGATTCATTAAAATAATCAACCCTCCCTTTCAGCACGGTAGGTGTCTCTATATCTTCTTTTTTTGGGGTAGAGATAAGAATATCTTCTTGCTTAATTTCTTCTTTATTAGGATTCAATTCGGGAGGAGTCGATGTAATCACGCCGTTTTCATCCACATAAGCGATCATATCATCAAAACTATTCGCTTTGCCAAGCAATTTTCTGTCTTCTTTCTTTTTTTGTTTTTCGGCCCTTCGGGCTTGTTTCTTTTTTTCGTTTTCTCGTTTATTGTATGTTACGGATTTTGCCATTTATCTATATTTATTTATATTAATAATCAATCTATTATTTATGAAAGAGAAAAAAAAGAATGAAGAATTTCACTCCAGACGTGAATTCTTTAAAAAAGCGGTGAAAGGAATACTTCCTTTTTTAGGGGCTGGTATGATCGTTCCTTCTATTTTGTCTTCTTGTGACGATCCTGACGATGACGAATCGTATGGTGGTGGCGGTTCTTCCGGTGGCGGTTCTTCAAGTTGCTCTACTTGTGTAGGAGGGTGTGGAGCGAGTTGTGCCACTGCATGTCGGGGGAAGTCGTCTTATTATCCTTCTGGATGTTCGGGAACTTGTAAAAGTGCGTGTTTAAGTACATGTAAGGGTTTGTGTATGGCTACTGCCCGGAAAGGGCTTTAAATATTTAAGGTATGAAAAAGAAAATCAAGAATGAAGAACTTTATTCAAGGCGTGAATTCTTCAAAAAAGCAGTGAAAACAGCCTTGCCGATTATAGCTACAGTGGTATTGGTTAGCAATCCTGTTGCTTCTAAAGCGGCTAAAGTCGCTATGGGGTGTGAAAGTTATTGTACAGGTTCTTGTTACCGTGCCTGCTATCATGGCTGTAACAACACCTGTATGGGAACTTGTGAGAGAACTTGCCAAGGTAGTTGTATAGGGACCTGTCGAGGTACCTGTACAGGCTCGTGTACAGGTTCATGTGCGGGATGGAATAACTATTAACATGTAAAAGGATATGCTGCATTTAGTGGGTATATCCTTTTTAAATCATAAAATGATGGGACAAATAAAGGAAGCTAAAAAACTGTGGCAAGATGGCATAGCTAAAAATATAACTTTTATTGTGGGCAGTAACGTCATTGTTTTCGTTACTGCCCACAATAACAAATAATCCTTATCGCTTTTGGCTATTGGCTGATAGAAGTTGGTACAGACAAATTTAACAAAATAGAACAAAAAAAGTAACTGCTCAGCTATGCAAAGTCGTTGAGTATCAACTCTATTGCACGAGGTCAATCTTGCGTAATGCCCGATTTTCATCGAAATATAGTAAATCAACAAGTTTGCTACTGTTGATAATCAAGCATTTGGGCACATTTAGATACCTGAGTAGTTACACAAAAAAGCAATGCAATTTTTTTATACGTTGCACACTGATTTCTTATTTTGCAGAATTACAGCGAACAAGTTTCTCTTTCGTTTTGCAAATCTACTTGCAGTGTAATCTGTTTGCTTCTTAATATTATAGATGAAATTATAGCAACAATCAAAGCAAACACGGCAATACCTATAAATGACACATGCAAACCGTAGCGTTTTCCTATGAATCCGATTATAACCGGACCAAGAAGTATACCGGAATATCCAAGAGCATTAATAAAACTAATGATGTTGTGTACTGCCATCCCTTTTATGTGGGCCGCAAAAGATACTAATTGAGGAACTACATTGGCCGCACCACAACCGACCATAGCAAAACCAGCTACAGAAGCGATCGCACTATCAATTGATACCACAATCAGGAAACCAGCGGAAATAAGTAATGCCCCTCCGCTAATCACAGTCCTTCGTCCAAATCGATCGACGATCTTGTCGCCGCAAAGTCTCATAATAGTCATTGCTATGGCAAAAGCGGTATAGAAAAATCCGGCCACGGACATGTCAATGCCACGCTCTTGACTAACAAAAATTGCTGACCACCCCATTACAGCACCTTCCGACGCATACATGATAAAACATAACAAACCGACCACTATCACCATAGGTGGAATATAAAATTTCTTATTCACATCCTGTTTCGGATGGTCGTTGCTTTTAAGTACCTTTGAGGA